>OLRY01000171.1_pt1 | contig 92455 bp, 87 predicted proteins | sample 1672541 | NCBI WGS metagenome assembly OLRY01 (sample SAMEA3136697, study PRJEB25190) | human gut metagenome | biome: human gut; feature: human-associated habitat; material: faeces | place: Austria | collected 2013 | reverse complement strand
CATGCATCGCAGAAGCGTGCTCTTTCCGGAACCGGAAGGACCGATGACAGCCACCACCTCTCCCGGCATAATGTCCAGATTGATTTTTTTCAGAACCTGCAGGGAGCCATAATTTTTTGATACATCCTTTATTCTGATTACCGGATTTTTCATAACCGTTCCTCCTCGCTCTTCTCACGGTGTGCAGAAGTGCTCTTCCACAAAGCTTTTCAGAAGCTTTACCGTTCCCTCTGTGCCAAGCACACTGCTATCTATCATAATGTTTTTGTAACGATAGTCTCCGGGCAGATATCCGGCATAGGCTTTGTGATAGCGTTCCCTTGCCTTATCCACCTCCAGAATCATTTTCTTCGCCTCATCCGGCTGCAGGTGAAATTCTTTGAGACATGTTTCATATCGTTTTTCGTAAGGCGCGTAAATAAAAACATGTATGCAGTTCGGATATTCCTGCAGAATACTATCCGCGCATCTTCCCACAATGACGCATGGTCCCTCCTCCGCGAGCTCCCGGATAATCTTCCTCTGCGTGCGGAAAATGGTATCCTGCGTATCCGTCGTCCCCATTCCCAGGGGATATTTCATGCGGAAAAATCTCCCCTGGACGGCTTCCTCCAGCTCTCCGATTACAGAAAGCGGAACACCGAGCTTCTTGGCCGTCATATCCACAATGTCTCTGTCATAATATGCGACACCAAGAGCCTCCGCCAGTTTTTTTGCAATCGGTCTTCCAAGGCTTCCAAACTGCCTTGTCACAGTGATAATGTAGTTGTTCACGCTTTCCGCCCCCTTTATTTATGAAACCGGCATCCGCCACAACGGCAATGTGGAACAATGGATTCCACCGCCCAGTCTGTTAATTTCCGAAATATCAACCGGTATCGTTTCTACTCCTGCCTTTTCCAGATTCTTTCTGGTTTTCACACCGGAAGCGGAAAACAATACCTTTCCCGGCTCAAGCGCAAGGCAGTTGCTCGTCAGCATCGGATCCTCCATGTCCGTTTCAATAAGCTGGTATCCCCTTTCCTTCAGCATCTTCAGAAACCAGTGCGGCAGAATAAAGGTGCTCACCAGTATCTTATCTTTATCAACAGGCAGGAAAGCCTCATCCAGATGAATATAATACGCCGGCATGTCCACAACAATCAGCTCAATATCCTGATAAGACAACAGCGTGCGCAGCTGCTCAATACCTGCATCATTAATCCGTACCGAGCGTCCGACGATTGCCGTATGCGCATCGAGCATGGAGAAGGAACCTCCCTCCACCGTGCCCCTGCCCTGGATTGCCCCGATAATCGGGATTCCCTGCTCCGCCATAAATTTTTGTGTGATGCAGGTATCTCCCTGATGGAAGTACATCGCAAATCTTGTGAGAACAACACCCTTTGGCAGCATCAGCGCAACGTCTCTGGTAAACGTGAGGTTTGTCCAGTAATAAGAGGGATCTTCCAGATAAAAAATCTCTGTTCCGTTGTTTCTGAGGATTTCTGCCATCCGGTCATGCTGCTCCTGCATCAGACCGATATCCGGAAGTTTATGTGACTTAAAGTAATTGCGGATTCTTTTTCCGTCCCTGCTTTTTAAAATTCTGGCTCCCGCCTCTTCTTCATAAGAGCCTTCTGCAAGCTGTTTTAATTCTTCTCCTGGACGATGTATCAGAATCTTCCGGATTTTGCCCACAGAGTTATCCACTCCAAATTCATTACCCCAGATCTCCCCGTATACCTCCGAAGTAAACATATTGTCAATTCTGCTCCTATCCATATACATCTGTAAGGTTGCCATCTTCCTATCTCCCCTCTTCCTGCAAAATTTCATCCACCACAGTAACTGCAAAATCAATTTCCTCTTTTTTCACAATAAGCGGCGGGATAAAACGGACAACATTATGGTCCGCCCCGCAGGTCAGAAGCACCAGATTCCGTTCCAGCGCTTTTGACTGAATTTTGGCAGTCAGCGCCGCATCCGGCTTTTGAGGACGTGTCACCAGCTCCATAGCCACCATAAGCCCCGCTCCGCGCACATCCCCGATTGCCTCCGGATGCTTTTTCTGAAGCGCCTGCAGTTTTTCCAGAAAATACGCTCCCATTTTCCGGCAGTTTTCCAGCAGATGCTCCTCCTCTATTATCTTCAGTGTTTCCAGACCGGCACGACAGGCAAGCGGATTGCCGCCAAAGGTTCCACCATGTGCTCCGGCAGGCCATTTATCCATAATCTCTTTTCTGGCAATAATTGCCGAAAGCGGAATCCCGCCGCCAAGCGCCTTGGCAGAGGTCAGGATGTCCGGCTTTACGCCAAAGGTCTGATATGCATACAGTTCCCCGGTTCTTCCAATACCGGTCTGCACCTCATCGAAAATCAGCAGAATACCGTATTTATCACATATTGCCCGCAGCCCCTCAAGGAATGCTTTTTCCGGAACAATATATCCGCCCTCTCCCTGCACTGGTTCCACAATGATCGCCGCCACACATTCCGGAGCTATCATTTTCTGGAAAATCTGTTCAAACTGTCCCAGACATTCCATGTGACATTTTCCTTTTTTCTGTCCGAACGGACAACGGTAACAGTTCGCATAATCCGCCCAGTAAACTGCCGGAAGCAGCGGTTCGTAATATTTCCGGTACGCCGCATTGGAACCGGTAATGGATACTGCCGCCAGCGTGCGTCCGTGAAAGGAATTCCGGAAGCTGATAATCCCCGGTCTTTTTGTGACATATTTCGCCAGCTTGATTGCCCCCTCATTTGCTTCCGCACCGGAATTGCTGAAATATACCTTTGTGTCACCGCCGGTCAGCTCCACCAGCTTTTCCGCCAGTGCAACGTAAGATTCATAATACACGACGTTATGCCCCACATGTATCATATTGTCCAGTTCGTCTTTAATCGCTGCAACTACCCGTTCATTGCGGCATCCGATGTTGTTCACGGCAACTCCGCTTGCAAAGTCCAGAAGCCGTCTCCCGTCCTCTGTATACAGATATGCTCCCTCAGAGCCTGTTACCCCCAGCGTCGTCGCACGTTTTGCAACGGCAGGCATTACCTCCATACATCTCTCATACATGCTCTTCATCATTCCGTCCCCGCTTTCTGCGCTTACCCTTTCGCCTTATCTTCTGCGTTTCTTTATTCTTTATCTTCTACGTTTTTCTCTGCTCTTCTTTATGCCTTATCTCCTGCGTTTTTCTCTGTTTGCTTTCCGCTTTTCCTTCTGCGTTTTTCTGCGATAATTTACTTTTTATTTCTGCCCAGCTTTAACCCGATATCATTGCTTTAACCCGCTATCATTACTTTAACCCGATATCATTGCTTTACTTCAGATAATATGTAATTGTTTTCCAGATTAGTGTCGGTAAAGTCTCAAAAGTATATGGAACATGTACACGTTCTGTCCATTTATGCGCATCTTTCCCGTAGCATCCATAATTTACTGCCGGAATATTCAGCCTTTTCATCTGAGCAAGCGGCAGCGGATACAGACTTTCCATTCCGGGAAAATTATCCAGAAGCAGTTTCAGTGATTCCTCCGTATCGTCAATTTTCAGATAGCTGCTGTCAGAAAGACTTGGGAAAAATTTCATGAACCGGAATTCCTCCCCAGTTTCCTGCGTTACTTCCTTTGCAATTCCCATAATCTGACTGATGAGCGCCTCATCTTTCCCCTGCAATGTGTTGTGCGGACAATACGGAGCCGCAAAATATAACACAATAATTGGATGCGTTATTTTGGCGGTATGCAGCAGATAGCGTATCACATGAATGGGAATTTCCCGTTTATCTGTCCCCTTCTGCAGCTCCCGTGTCAGTATCCTGTCAATCTCCTCATCGTCTGCCCCCAGCTTCTTTGCCCTCTGGTACAGCCCGTCATAGGTGCAGACATCACAGTGATATTTGTAGTCACTGTGCCGCTGACCGTTCCGTGCACAAAATCTCCGGCTCATATCATTGATGTTCTGTAACATATCTCTCATTGTTTCATCTGCCGCCGCCAGCAGTTTTGACAGAATCTCTTCCATCGAGCTGTTATGCACAAAATAATTAAAATAAACAAATGCTTCTGACGGTGTCTGCACATTGTACCAGGGCTTCAGGTCCTTCATCTTCAGTACCGACGGCGGATAGGCATACTCTCCGGCATATTCATCGGAAAAATCACAGTTCAGAGAAATTTTTTCCGTCAGCTTTGCCGCAAGCATAGCGGCGTCAAATCCTTCAAAGCACTGCCCCACATGCGTTTCCTTTCCCTGTATATAGAAACAGGGCAGCAGCTTTCCGACTACTCCTGTATAAATCGTCTTCGCCGTATCCCCCGGAAACAGCGGACAAATAAAATCATTGTTGACAGCCATCAGATAGTTAAGATGGTAACGGTTCTTTAGTTCTTCCAGAATGTCCAGCCCCTCAATAATGCCGGTGTGAAGATTTTCCTCGACATGATTCAGAGAAAGAAGAATATTTCCCCGCAGCTCCTCCGGATGCTCACTGGCGGTCTTCAGAATACTGAGAAACACCGCATCCCCGCTTTTCATATCGCAGGCGCCCCGCCCGAACATATACTCTCCGGATTCCAGGTCCTTTCGCACCTCTTCCGGAAGGTCCTCCAGCCTGCCAAGCGCCTCCTTCAGCTCATCCGGACTGCACGCCAGCGGTTTCAGTCCCTTATATTCCTCAATTCCAACCGTGTCGGTATGTCCATGAAAAATCAGGGTGTCTCCGCACGTATCCTTTTCGCCGATCAGCAGCGCGCAGACATTGCGCCGATGGAGCGCATCGTTTTTCAGTTCTCTTACAACGACCTGTTCCGGATGCTTTTGAAAATATGGAATCTGCCTCAGATACTGTTCCAGGAACATTCCAATCTGCTGCTCCCCTTCTGTAGAATTAATACTGCATATACGAACGAGCTGTTTTGTCAAATCCACCATTTCCTGATTAATCACAATATTCCCTCCCCTTCTCAGATAGAAATCTGTCCTGGTACAACAAAATCATTTTGAAATTAAAAGCACCCGGCTATGATGTCTGCGGATTTTTCTGTGAAGCCTGCAGGAGCTGCCACCGGCAACTCCTTTCAGATACACGGCAACGAAAAGAGGCTATTGCTTTTGCAACAGCCCCTTTGCCATACTGGTATTTCTCTTTTTCAATTGGGTTTACGCCCTCCGGTATCCTCTCCGGCTTTTGCGTTATCCCTCTGTCTTTTGGTATACATTTTACACTGCTTTTTTGAATTGTCAATACCCAATTTCTAATTTTTTTCTTGATTTTTCGCATTTTACATATTAAAATAATTTTAAAAATGTATACATTTTTGGAGGATTGGAGGAAAGACCATGAAAACGCCTACGAAAACAGGAAAAAAAGCTGCCAGCACTGTCACCTTAAAAGAGCAGGCGTACCAGGCGATCCGGGAACAGATTCTGAAAAACCATCTGCCTTCCGGCACACCGCTCACGGAGGAACAGCTCAGTGCGGCGCTGAATATCAGCCGTACTCCTATCCGCGCCGCACTGCAGAAGCTGACCTATGAAAAGCTGACCATCCAGGATGCGACCGGACATATTTTTGTTTCCACAATTACCAGAAAAGATGTGGAAAATCTCACCGTGCTCCGCGCCCGGATCGAACCGCTAGCAATCGAGCTGGCGTCCTTTCCCATAGACGCCGAAAAAATTGAATTGCTGAAAAAAGACTGCTCTGTACAGTCTGCCCTGGTGGAAGAACACCCGGAGGATGACTACCGCTACGCCATACTGGATACGCAGTTTCACACGGATATCGCAGCATTATGTGACAATTCCATTCTGGCGGACACTTTTAATTATCTGGCGCCAACCGTCATCCGCGTCCACATTCTTACCGGAACACTGAATCCGTATAAGGAAACTGCCATCGAAGAACACCTGGAGCTTATTCATTATCTGGAACGCGGAAAAAAAGATTTCGCCATGCTTGCATTAAAAGAACACGTTATGCAGGTGGGCAACCGGATTATGACCAGCTTATAGTCACAAATTGCAACCGTTTACAGATATCATCTGAGATACATCACGCTCTGTTCTTCCGTTACTGTTTACTCCGTTCACAGCAGCCTTCGCAAATCCATTTAAAATTCGCTTCGCGAATGGGATTTGCTCACACTTGAATCACCATCGGGCGATATTTGACCAATCAGTCCGTATACGCTATAATAGGACTGTATTTCATACTGCTTTGAACACAAATCCTAAGCTACATGGAAAACAATATGGAACACAAATCCTAAGCTACGCAGGAAATGATATGGAACACAAATTTTAAGCTGCGCAAGGAAATGATATAGAACACAAATTTTAAGCTGCGGGGAAATGATATGGAACAGAAATTATCAAATTACGAGAAATGGTGTGAGGAATGGGGCCGACGTTTTCTGACGCTGGATCAGACGCAGCTTCAAAAAACACTGCCCGAATTAAAAGAGGAAGGCGATTATCTCACCCTCTTTCACTTTGGCAAAAAATATGGGATTCACCGGAAAACAGGCGAAATCATACTTATGACGCCAAAAGACCACACAGACACGCTTAAACCGCACGCAAAGAATGCAATGATTGCCGATCATCCGGTTGCACATGCGATTTCCACAAATATCCGTTTTAATATTTACACCCTGCTCTGGTATGCAAAACCCACTGCAAGGTTACAAAATCATTGGGTGACTTTCGGGGATTTAAAGGACGCACGCCCCTTTGCGCCCGCTTTCCAGAAAGGAGTGCTTCTGACATTCGCCAAAACTTTTACTGGACATCTGGATAAACTGATTTTCGCCTGTGAAGCGCTCGGCGGACAGAAGCTGCCGCACTCCGACGCCGGATATCAGATAAATGCGTTCGAATGTATCCCCGTGCGGTTTCTTTTCTGGGAAGGTGATGACGAATTCCCCGCGCAGGCAAATATGCTTTTTGACGTCAGCGCAACCGACTTCATCCATGTAGAAAGTGTCGTAACCATCGCCACAGTCGGTCTCAACACGCTTGCAGAAGCGGCAGGGGTGACGGTATCTGTCGGCGGTTTCCAGACCAGCTAAAATTTTATGTATCATTTTCCGGCATCTCCATGAGCTGTGCAAGCAGCAGATATCCTGCCCAGCAGGCGGTCTGTGGCTTGATAGCTGAGTAGTTTAATGACTGAGTAGTTATATTTTCTCACAATCCCTCGCTGTCAAACGCCGGTATGAAACTTTCTTTTGCAGTCTCGCCCTCCTGGATGAATGCATTTTCTACGCCAAGAGAAAGTGCATAGTCCAGCAGGCGCTCATATTCGCGCTTTGTTACTTTGCGGTTCAATTCAGGCAGATTTTCCACCTGAGGAAGCGGCGTGTACTGGTTCATCAGGCTTAAATACACCTGATTTCCATATGTCTCGTGCACATATTTTACCACTGCCTTCGCATTCTTTATGTGATTTGGCAGGAGCAGGTGGCGTACGATCACGCCCCTTTTCATCATGCCTGCGCTATCAAAGACCGGCGTGCCCTGCTGCCGCACCATCTCCGCAAGCGCTGCCTTTGCCGCTTCCGGATAATCCTTCGCATGTGACAGGCGTCCGGCAAGCTCCGATTCCATATACTTAAAATCGGTCAGATAAATATCCACGATCCCATCCAGCGTCGCCAGTGTTTCCACCTTTTCATAACCGCCGCAGTTATAGACGACCGGAATCCGCAGCCCTTCCGTGCGCGCGTTTTTCACCGCCCGGATGATCTCCGGCGTGTAATGCGTCGGTGTGACGAGATTAATATTTTCCGCTCCCCTATCCTGCAGCTCCAGAAAAATCTCCGCCAGACGCTCCACAGAAATCTCCGTCCCTGCCTGCGCGTCTGCGATCACCGCATTCTGACAGTAAACGCAGCGCAGCGGACACCCGGAAAAAAAGACCGTCCCAGACCCATGCTCCCCGGAAATACATGGTTCCTCCCACATATGAAGAGCGGCGCGCGCGGCGAGAATTTTGCTTCCCGCCACGCCACAGAAGCCTTTTTTCCCAGCCGCCCGGTCTGTACCGCACTCCCGCGGGCACAATCTGCATCCCTTCTGTTCCATGTTCCCTGTTACCTTTCCTCAATATCTCTTATCTATTTGATACCAGCAGAAAAAATACATACGATATACGTTTAAATTAACAGATATCACTTTCTCAGCTCTATCCGTATTTTCTCTCCGATCGGTTTCGCATCCGCCATATCTCCTGTCCCTGACTGCACAGAATAAATCTCCCTGCCGTCCTCCCACTCTTCCTGCGGTTCGTCCATTTCCAGCTCCAGCCTGTAAAACTGCAGCTCTATCCACTCACTTTCCATGGAAGGGGTTGTCCCGGATATGCCAAATGCAGACTCCGTTTTAAAAACATAATGTTTCCCTTCTCTTCTTTCAAGGGTAAACTGAATCGGATTTCCCAGGCTGTCGATTCCCCTGATAAAATATTCTGCATCACCGGCTGACATTTCTGAAGGTTCGCTCACTTCAAGCACCCCATAAATACTATTTACCGAGAAACGCTCAATATCCACATAAACATCCTGTTGTATTTCCAGCTTCTGGTTAATATCACAGGTTAATGTGTTTCTTTCCAGCTCCTCCCGTGAAGCGGAAAATGCAAATTCGAAGGTGACTGGTGCCGTGTCCTCCGCTCCTCTGCTGATCTGTGTCTCAAAAACAATATCCGCTGTATCCGGCATTTCCTCTTTCGCAAAGCCCCATTCCAGAATATAATGATCCTCATCCGCATAGCTGATCCCCATACTCGTACAATCTACAGCTTTTCCATCTACCTCAACCACACCGCTGTTTCCCGGAAAAAGCTTCGACGCATCCTCTGTCTCACTGCCAATTTCCAGAACAGCAAACAAATGATTATCCGAGAGAATCGCCTCCTTTAGTGTAACAGAAATCCCGTCTTTTGTCTGCTTCATATTTAATATTTCAGCATACGGCGTTAAATCCTCCTCCAGACCAAGTACCTTTCCTATCAAGGTGGAAAACTCCTGAATTGCCGCCCGCACCTCATTATGGAAAATACAGGACAGCCCCAAAAGAGCTGCCAGTGCAGCACATGCCGCACGCCCAGCCGCAGATTTCAAAAGCCTCATAAAGATATGTGACACACTCATCGGATCCCGCCTCTGCCTTTCTCCTTCATGCGTGTATGTCTCTCTTTGCGGCGCCGCAGCCGCAAGAATCAGAGTATCATCAATCTCACCAAATATCTCTAAAAATTTTAGTTCCTTTTCCCGCTCGTTCATACCTGCCCTCCCGCTGTCAGTCTGTCACTGTCAGTCTGTTTATATATAATATTTTTGCTTATATATGATATTTCAACAGTTCACCCAAATTATGCCGCCTACAAGCAATGCTGTACCACGTGCTGCGGCTGTTCTTTTTCCAGGAATTTTTTCAGCCGCCTGCGGTTGCGGAACAGATTGGATTTTACCTTGCTGACGGAAAACCCGTACTGCCCGGCAATGTCTCTTATGCTGTCCATGTACCAATAGCGGCGGATAAAGATATCCCGATCAACCGCCGGAAGGCTTCGCAGAAAATCATTTAGAACCTGCACCAGTTCCTTGCGCTCCATATATTCATCCAGCGTGTAAAATGCCGTGTCCGCCAGGCTCTCCACCTCCCCGGCAATATCTGCTATATGCATATCTGTGCGCTTCGCCGCATATTTTCTGCGCAGGCAGTCTATTGCCAGCCCGCGTGTGATCCTGCCGAGAAACGCAGAAAGCACGGTCGGTCTCTTCGGCGGCATATAGGTCCACGCGGAAAGCCACGTATCATTTACGCACTCTTCGCTGTCCTCCCTGCTTCCAACAATATTCCAGGCAATCTGCCAGCAGTAATGATTATATTTCTCACTGACCGCAGAAATTGCTGACTGATTCCTGTCCCAGAAAAGAGCGATAATATCTCTGTCTTCCATAAAATTCACCTGTCACTGCAATGCAGTACATTCTTTGTCACTGCAACGCAATACATCCTTTCTGTACATTGCCGGACATTTTCTGTCCGGCTCTATCCTGGTTTTAACGTCCCTGTATCCATATAGTCGTATTATATCGCCTGCGGTTGCATCGTTCCTCAAAAATATCTGCAAAAATTTTTATCTGCACAACAGATACAAACAGATACAAAAAATTTTATATGCGCAGCAGAGCCCTTGACAGAATGTCTCTTTAATGCTAACATCGGATACATAAAACGTGATGTGGATTTTTCTGGGATAACCATTTTTCGCCACACAATTGCTTTCCGGCAGTTGTGTGGTTTTTTGTTTTCCCCGCATTTTCGCAGGCGTAAAAGCTTAGGAGGAGACAGATTATGAACGACACCTTTATGAAAGAAAAACCGGTATTGCCGCTGATAGCGTCCATGGCGCTTCCAATGGTAATATCCATGCTCGTCAATTCTTTATACAATATCGTCGACAGCTTTTTTGTCGCAAAAATAAATGAAAACGCCATGACAGCGCTTTCCCTGGTTTTTCCGCTTCAAAATTTTATTAACGCGGTGGCAATCGGATTTGGCGTCGGCATCAATGCCGTAATCGCATTTTATCTCGGCGCCGACGATGAAAAAAACGCCAATACAGCGGCGGCGCACGGTTTGATCCTGACAATGCTGCACGGTATTCTGATGATGTTCGGATGCATCGCCGTCCTGCCTTTGTTTCTTGGAAAATTCACGGCAGATGAGCAGGTAATTGCAATGGGGCTGCGTTATTCCAAAATTGTATTTGCCTTTTCCCCCGTTATCGCCCTCAGCCTGTACTTTGAAAAGCTTTTCCAGGCTGTCGGAAATATGAAGGTAAGCATGGTAAGTCTGATGATCGGCTGCTTTGCCAATATTCTTCTGGATCCGGTCCTGATCTTCGGAGCCGGTCCTTTTCCCGCAATGGAAATAGAAGGAGCGGCCCTTGCTACCGGAATCGGACAGATATTGTCCGTAGCTGTTTATCTTATTGTTTATGTGCGGCATCCAATGCGGATACAGCTCAGCAGAAAATATCTGACAAGAAATACACATATTGATAAAAAGCTATACGCAATCGGGATCCCGGCAATTTTAAACCTCGCCCTGCCTTCCCTGCTGATCACTTCGCTCAATGCGATTTTATCCGCATATTCCCAGATCTATGTTGTCATCCTGGGAATTTATTATAAGCTGCAGACTTTCCTTTATCTTCCTGCAAACGGCATCATCCAGGGGATGCGTCCGGTGATCGGCTACAACTACGGAGCCGGGGAATCGAAGCGCGTAAAGCAAATTTTTTATGTAACGCTTGGCATGTGCGTGAGCATCATGCTCCTTGGAACCGCCATATGTCTGCTGCTTCCCGGACAATTGATCGGTCTGTTTACCACAAATCCGGAGACCATTCTCACAGGGCAGACAGCACTCAGGATCATCAGCGCCGGTTTTATCGTCTCGGCAGTTTCCGTAACAGCTTCCGGAGCGCTGGAGGGACTTGGAAAAGGAGCCGCATCACTCATTATCTCCCTGTCGCGGTATGTCCTTGTCATTATTCCTGCCGCATTTATTTTAAGTAACATTTACGGTCCCACCGGCGTCTGGAATGCATTCTGGATCACGGAGTTGCTGACAGCAGTGATCGCATTTTATGTTGCACGGCGCACCATTATCTCATAAACAAAAAGCGCCGTTATCTCATAAGCAAAAATCAATTTGACAAACGACTCATATCCCTATATGATGTTGTTGGGGTCAAAAGCCCCGCCCACCTATGATGCCTGCGGATTGTTTCGTGTGAACGAGACGTCTGACATCAATATTTTATCAAACTAATCAGGAGGCTCTTATGAGATTTGTATACCCCGCTGTTTTTCACAAAACAGAAACGAACACCTATGAAGGATTTTTCCCGGATTTAGACGACTGCCATGCAGAGGGCGAAACCTTAGATGAAGCGCTCGACAATGCGATCGAGGCGGCGCGCGACTGGATCACGCTGGAGCTGGAGGAAGGCAACATCCTCCCCTCTATCTCCGAGGACGATGATCTTACATTAAAGGAAGGCGAATTTGTGCGGAACATTGCCGTCACCATTCGCCTGATGGATGGATGGGATGAGTAAAAAACTCATCCCATTATTCTGATTCTTTTTACTCAATTTCCCGTATTCTTCTGCGCAGCTCCAGCACCATCGCCGGGGAAACTGACAGCTCGTCCACGCCCATTTTCAGGAATTCTTCCGTCAGCTCCAGGTCTGCGCCAACCTCTCCGCAGATGCCCGCCCATTTCCCGTGACGGTGCGCGCTCTCCACAGTCATGCGGATCATCTGTAGGACTGCCGGATGATGTGGGTCGTAGAAGTCGTCCAGGCGCGCGTTCTGGCGGTCGATCGCGAGCGTATACTGTGTGAGGTCGTTCGTGCCAATGCTGAAAAAGTCCGCCAGCTCTGCCAGCTCGTCGCTGATCATCACCGCGGCGGGAGTCTCGATCATAATGCCCTGCTCCGGTACCCGGTAGGGAATTCCCTCCGCCTCCAGCTCCTCCTGCACCTGCCGCACGATTGCAGCAATCTGCCGCATTTCTCTCACAGAAATGATCATCGGATACATAATGGAAAGATTTCCGTACATCGCAGCGCGAAAAAGCGCCCGAAGCTGCGTTTTGAAAATTTCCGGCTGCTTTAAGCAAATGCGGATCGCACGGTAGCCAAGCGCCGGATTTTCCTCCTCGCCAAGCTCCAGATAATCCGCTTTTTTATCCGCGCCGATGTCAAGTGTGCGGATGATCACCTTTTTCTCACCCATCATACGCAGCACCTGCATGTACGCCTGAAACTGTTCCTCCTCGCCCGGAGCATCGCTGCGCCCAAGATACAAAAATTCGCTGCGAAAAAGACCGATCCCGCCAGCGTCGTTTTCCAGCACATAGCCGACGTCCCCCACACCGCCGATATTCGCATAAACGTTCACCGTTTTGCCGCTGCGCGTCCTGTTTTCTTTTCCTTTCAGCTCCTGCAGAAGCGCCGCCCGTTCCGTCTCCTGTGCAATCCTCTTTTGGGCCTCCTGCAGCGCTGCCTGCGACGGCTCAAAAATCACCTCGCCCTGCATTCCGTCCACAATGACCGTCATGCCGTTTTCTATTTTTTCCAGATCGACCGGTACGCCCACCAGAGCCGGAATGTTCATCAGACGCGCAAGAATCGCCGTGTGAGAATTTGCTGAGCCGTGTACTGTGACGAACGCCAGGATCCGGCTTTTGTCCATCTGTACCGTCTCGCTCGGTGAAAGGTCGTCCGCAATGATAATAGAGGGCTGTTCAGCCAAAAACGCTCCGTCCCCCTGTCCGCTCAGATTCCGGATGAGACGGTTGGTGATGTCCCGCATATCCGCGGCGCGCGCTTTCATATAATCATTATCCATCGCCGCAAACATTTCTGCGAAATGGTCCCCCGCCGCTGCAGCCGCATACTCGGCATTCACCTTCTCCGTGCGGATCATATGATACATTGCCTCCAGAAAGTCCTCATCCTCCAGTATCATCTGATGCGCTTCAAATATCATGGCGTTCGCCTCTCCGACCTCCGCCACTGCCTTCTCATAGAGCCGCTGAAGCTGCTCCTTCGCTGCGGCTGCCGCCTCCCGGATGCGCGCAATTTCCGCTTCCGCATCCTCTGTTTTTCTGCGCTTCACCTGCTGGTCGTTTTTTTTCAGCACCGCGGCAGGCCCCACCGCAATGCCTTTATATACTGATTTTCCGGAAAGTTTCCACATCACATATTGCCTCCGTCATCCATACTGTCCTCCCGCGATCCTGATGCACTCTGCTGAAAAGATATGTTGTATTCCAGAGGTCATCCTATTCCACAGGTGGGATTTTTATTATTATATTATGTGCAGCGGTGTTGTCACTATACAAAAAGCTTCAAGTCTCTGACAACACCGCTGCACATAATAGCTGCTGATCTTGCCAACGCCTCTGCACACAATAGCTGCAATCTTGCCAACGCCTCTGCACACAATAACTGCTGAGCTCTGCCAACACCGGTGATCGCAAAATGTGATAAATCTCATATTATGCCGATAACTGTCCCGCTGCATTTAACGCATCCTCTATGTGATATGGTTCCGTTTCATGCGAGCCGGGCGCGCCCGCCGTCACCAGAATATATTCCCTGCCGCCAACACTTAAAAGACTTGCCAGGCAAAGCCCCGCTTCCTCTGTATAGCCTGTTTTTCCGCCGAGGATCACGCCGTCCGCTCTGCTGTCCGTCTGTGAAAACAATGTGCTCCAGAAGGTAAAGCCGTCCGGATGCTGTTCTGTCGGCTGCACATAGTAATATTTGCTGGTAAAAATTTCCCTGAAAGTAGCATTCGATAAGGCATACTGCAGAAGTATCGCAATGTCGGCAGCGGAAGAATAATGCGTATTCTCCTGCAGCCCGGTACAATTTGTGAAATTCGTGTTTTCCATGCCGATCTGCGCCGCCTTCTGATTCATCAGCTCCGCAAACATCTCCTCCGTGCCGCCGATATAGCGGGCAGCCGTCAGACAGCACTCCGCCCCTGACGGAAGCAGGATGCCGTACAAAAGCTCCCGCAGCGTCGTCTCCTCTCCCGGCAGAAAGCCAGCCATGGATGCGCCCTCCGCATAAAGCTGTTCATAGATATCCGTTGGTATCCAGACTGTCTCATCCAGATTGCCCGAATACTCGATTACCAGAAGCGCCGTCATAATTTTTGTGAGCGATGCCTGATAGATCTGCGCGCGGCTGCTCTTCTCCGCCAGTGTTTCGCCGGTATCGGCAGCTATTAAAATCGCATAGGGGCTGTATAGATCCGCAAGGTTCACGCTTCCGGCTCCGTACCCGTCCCCTTCAGCCGCCTGCTGTACTCTGCTGGGACTCACAAACCGCACCACCGCAAGACAGACCAAAGCCGCCAAAATTACCCCGACAGCGGATGTCAGCATTGTGCGGATGCGCGCACTTCTCCTTTTCTGAAGCTGTTTTTTATTCCATTGCGCTTCCTGCCGCATTCCGTTCCTTTGCACTTCCTGCTGCATTCTGTTTCTTTGTGCTTCCTGCTGCATTTTGTTCCTTTGCGTCTCCCGACGCGCCTCATAAGCTTTTTTCTGCTGTCCGGCTGCAGACCCTGGCTGCTCCGTTCCGTATCGCCGGTTCGTTTCCATCCTTCCCCGCCGTTTTCTATTATCGTAATACACGGCATATCTCCCTCTTTCCTTATAAGCTGCAAAAAAGACTTCTGTCAGTAATTATCTTACCAGACAGAAGTCTTTCATCCTTTAATATGCAGTTGTTTATTTCCTAAGAAAAGGTTAAGACTGCGGCAGCGTGACGGTAAAGGTCGTCAGCTCGTTTTCGCTTTCCGCCATGATGGTGCCGCCGTGCAGCTCGACAATATCTTTTGCGATAGCAAGCCCCAGCCCGGCACCGCCGGTGTTTGTGGCGCGGGCGCTGTCGAGGCGGAAGAATTTTTCAAAGATCGTCTCCAGCTTCTGCTTCGGGATCGTCCTGCCGTGGTTGCAGAAAAGTACCACGATTTCCTCCTCCCTCTCCTGCACTTCAATCTCGATCACTGTGTCCGGATAGCTGTACGCCACCGCATTTTTCAGTATATTGTTAAACACGCGCGCCAGCTTCAGCGGATCGCAGTAGATCATAATGCCCTCCTTCGCCTGCACCTGTACGGTGTTTCCATGCCCCTGCAGGATCGGATAAAACTCATCCGCCATCTGGATAAGCATATAAGACAGGTCGATACGCTCCTTTTCCAGCACGATCTGCTGCAGGTTATAGCGCGTGATCTCGAAAAATTCGTTGATAAGCTGCTCCAGACGGAGCGCTTTTTCCAGTGAAATGTGCACATACTTCGCCTTCTGCGCTGCCGGCATATCCGGCGCTTCCTCAAGGAGGCTCAAATATCCGATAACAGATGTAAGCGGCGTCTTTAGGTCGTGCGCCAGATAAACGATCAAATCATTTTTGCGGCTGACTTCTTCTTTCAGCGTCTGCTCGCGCCGCTGCATGTCGTTCTTGATCGCAGTCATCTGCATCGCGATCTCCTCATAGCCGGCAGGAAATACCTCCTCCACATCCCGGTCCCCCGCCATATAGCGGCGGATCATGTTACTTGTCTCCGTGATGGATTCCCGCACTTTTTTCGCTGACTGATAGCGCGACGTCAGATGAACGGCGGCGATGCAAATAAGGACCACCAGAATCAGCGCCTGCAGAAGAAGCACCTTGACGCTGCCCCAGTTCGGCTGGTAGATATAAAAGTCATCCTTCGTCATATAGGGGGTCGTATAATTCGCGGTAAACCAATCTATAAACATACCGTTAAAAAAAACATCCACCATATTGTAGAGCCACAGGCAGCCTATCACCGCCGCAATCACAATCAATATTATTTTCGGCGTCCGTATTTTTTTATCCTTCAATTTTATATCCGCACCCCCAGACTGTTTTTATGTACTTCGGATTTTCAAAGGAATCTCCCATCTTTTCCCGCAGGTGACGGATATGGACCGTGATCGTGTTGCTGCTTTTCGTGAAGTATTCCTCCTTCCAGATCTGGCGGAACAGCTCCTCCGAACTTACAACCTTTCCCCGGTTCTGACAGAGGATCTGCAAAATGGAAAACTCGGTCGGCGTCAGCTCCAGCGGCTTCTCATTCAGCCTGCACTCATGTGTCGTCACATTCAGCACCAGTCCGCCGTACTCAAACACGTCTGCCTCCGGCTGCGCTCCCACATTGTAGCGCTTATAGCGACGGAGCTGCGCCTTCACGCGCGCGACAAGCTCCAGCGGCAGAAACGGCTTTGTGATATAATCATCCGCGCCGAGCGTCAGACCAGTGATCTTATCGACCTCTTCGCCCTTCGCTGTCAGCATGATGACAGGATAATTGTATTTTTCGCGAATTTTCCGGCAGAGCGAAAAACCGTCCATATCCGGAAGCATCACGTCCAGGATCGCCAGATCGAGCTTCTCCTTCTCAATACACTGCAGCGCATCCGCCGCACAATAGTATTTGTACACATGGAAATTTTCATTCCCAAGATATAATCCCACCAGATCCGCAATTTCCCGCTCGTCGTCCACGATCAAAATGTTCTCACTCATAGCTGTCCTCTCTGTTTTCACGGGAAGTACAAAATGACTCCCCTGTTTGATTTCTATTTGTTATTACTAAAATACAGGCTCAATATCCTCCTAAAAAATTACGCCGTTTCTCTCTAAATAAAATCTAAATGAAATAATATTTCCAGTATAACATCCTCCGGCAAGGTTGTAAACCTGCAGGAGCTGCCACAAGCAGCTCCCTTCGGATGCATAGCAACGCAAACAGGCGCAGAGCTTTTCGGTCTCTGCGCCTGCTGTATGAACTGTTTTTGGGTTTTATCGCCATTCTTCCAGGCTCTTAGCCCTCGATCGTGATGTATTTGCTATTCTCCACTGCCGGTTTTTCTTCCTGCTTCGGAACAAAGAGCTTCAGGGTGCCATCCTCAAATTTCGCCTTGATTTCCTCCTGCTTTACTTCCTCGCCTACATAGAAGCTTCTGCTGCAGGTGCCGAAGTGACGCTCTCTGCGGATGTATCTGCCGTTGCTGTCCTTCTCATCATTGCTGGTATTGGCAGTCGCCTGAATGGTAAGGTAGCCGTCCTTCAGCTCTGCCTTTACATCTTCTTTCTTCACACCCGGAATGTTCATCGTGATCTCATAGCCGTGCTCCAGCTCTTTGATATCAGTCTGCATCATGTTTGCTTTTACCACCTCATGCGGTCTCACTGCCTCAAACGGATATCCAAAAAAGTCATCAAACATATCTCTTCCAAAAATACTCGGCATCATCATAAGTCATCTCTCCTTTTCACAAAATATTGTGTCCATTTTTCTATTTTTAAAACATCTGGAAAGGATTCTTGTTTTATTCTGTCCTCTCTATCTGTTCTATATGTAATATAGCACACATTTTAGCACTCGTCAAGCGAGAGTGCTAATAATTTTGTGAAAATTTTGTGAACAAAAAGCTCTTCCGGTTTCCCGGAGGAGCTTTCCAAACCAATTCTTTATTTCCCAACCGCTTCCTTCACCGCGCAGGCAATGGAAGTGTCTACTCTGTGATACGGGATCAGCATGGACTGCAGTGCGTGGTAAATGTCGGATTTGCCCGGCCAGACAGTTCCGAGAAGCTGGTTGTGCTCATCAAGCTGATGGAACCAGGAGCCGTTTACATGATCCAGCACAGTCTCATCGAGATACTGCATAAATTCTGCATAATTGTCCGCATATTGCTGCTTTCCGGTAACACGGTACAAAACAGCGGAGGTGTTGATCGCTTCCGCCAGCGTCCAGTGCATTCTGTCGTGTACGCATGGCTTGCCGTTCCAGTCCGTCGTATAAACGATGCCCGGCGCTCCGTCCACATTCCATGCATCCGCGATCGCGCGGTTGAAAAGATTTTCTGCTGCTTCCACATACGGCTGTGCCTTTTCCTTCTCATTTTTATAGGTAGACAGAGCCCAGTGCGTGATCAGACGCGCCCACTCAATGCCGTGTCCCGGCGTTGCGCCATACGGCTTAAACGGATCATCCGGCTTTTCCTTATTTTTCTCCAGATCCAGATCCCAGTCCTTCGTGAAGTGCTCCGGGATTCTCCATTCGTTGTCCTTCGCCCATGTAATTACATGCTCGACGATGCGTCCTGCACGCTCGCGATAATTTTCTCTGCCAGTCGCATCAGCAACCGCAAGGAATGCCTCCACCGTGTGCATATTTGCGTTTACACCGCGGTAATCATCCAGCACCGTAAATTCTGTGTTCCAGGTATCGCAGGAAAGCCCTTCCGCCTCGTTCCAGAAACGCTTATCGTATAATTCCAGCGCTTCCTCCAAAAGCTTTTCCGCACCCGGTCTGTTTGCCAGCATGGACGAAGTCGCCGCCAGGATTACAAATGCGTGTGCATAGCACTGCTTGTCCGGCAAAATTCCTCCCTCCGGCGTGCGTCCCGGATACCAGCCGCCGTTTTCCGTATCCTTCAGCTCTCCGTTTAAGCCCTTCAGCGCAGCGTCAACAAGCTTCTCGCTTCCCTCATGTCCGAGCAGGCAGCCGATACTGTATACATGCGCCATACGACAGGTAATCCATGTCTCGCGGTTGCGGTCCGTCCACGGCGTGCCGTCGTCTCCCAGATACCAGGAGCTTCCCTCCGGCGACGGGAATCTGTGCCCGAAGCGGAGCAGATCGTCTGCAAGCTCCTGTAAAAATGCCTTATTTTCCTCTGTGTCGATCTGATACTTTTTGATCATGTCCTCCATCCCTTTCTGACTGCTCTTTTGCAGTCCACTTTTCCTCGTTTAATGGTATATTTAATTTACTATTATTATAGCAAGTATAGAAGAGATGTCAAGACTGCTTTTACAAAATGTAACTGCTCAGCTCTCCCTTAAACATCTGATTCACCACGTTGCACGCCGCCCCGATAAGCTGCGCTTCTTTTCCGAAATAAGCCTTTTTCACCGGCAGGGGACTCTGGTCGTGCACCACCTTCCGCTCATTTACCAGCTCCTCCAGCCTGCGGACGTGACGCTCATCCCAGTCGATGCAGTCATGTCCGAGCACGATCATTTCCGGGTGCAGGATATTCACGCTGGTGACAAGGACGGCGCTGACGTCCTGCAGCATTTCCTCAAAGACCGCCTCTGTCCCTGTGGTAGGCGGCATACGGCAGAAGTCAGCGAAAGAAGCGGTTTCCGGCGTTCCTGAAGGATCGTCCGTGCCTGCTCCCTCCCCGGCTGCTGCCCGCAGTTTCTTTAAAACAATATGTGTATTTGCGTACAGCTCCAGGCATCCCCGGTTGCCGCAGACACACATAGGCCCTCTGCGATCAATACTGATGTGACCGATTTCCGGCGCAATTCCACGATGGCTGTGGTAAAGCTCGCCGCCGCTGACGATCCCGGAGCCGATACCGTTTGAGATGCCAAGAAACAGAAAATCCTGCACATTTCTTCCAATACCGAACAGCCGCTCCGCAAGCGCCGCGCTGTTATTATCGTGATCGAAAAAAACAGGATACGCGTATCTTTCCTTCAGCACCTCTAAAATCGGTACATTGCGGATGCCGTAAAACCGCGGCGGATTCAGGATCACGCCTTTCCAGATATCCACCGGACCGATCGCCGCCACACCGATACCAAGAATATGTTTCTCCTTTTCGAGCAGCCGGTCGATCACCGCAAAGCAGTGTTCATATAGCTGCTCCTTTGTCAGCGAATCAAACTGAATGCTCTCCGTTGCCAGCGTCTCCATGGAGATGGTGCACAGCACGGCCTCTATGCGGTCGCGGAAAATCAAAAGCCCGATCACCTTCGGTGCTTTCGGCGAGATCTCCAGCAGGATCGGATTTCTGCCGCATACTTCCGTCTGCTCTTCCTCGCACTCTGCGACCAGATCCTGCTGCATAAACTCCGAAATAATATTCGTCACGGTCATCTTCGTCAGCCCGGTGGCTTTCGAAAGCTCGATGCGCGTCCGGCAGACCCTTGTCGCGATCAGCTTCAGCAGAAGTCCCCGGTTAAACTGCTTCGAGGTAATGTTATTTTTTCCTGTCATACGGGACATCCGTCCGCCTCCTTCCGATACTGCAGATAATCAGGAAATCACTCCACCGCCAGTGACGCCGTCTTTGGGCTGCGCAGGGCAGCACCGACACCGCGCCACCGCAGCGTTCGGACAGCCCGGATTACAATACCCGCCGCAGCGTCTCCATATCCGCATCTGTCGTAGACCAGCTCGTTACAAAACGGACAACAGTGTGCGTGTCGTCGAGATTTTCCCAAAAGCTGAATTTTATCTCCTTCTTCAGCTCCTCCATACGCTTATTTTCCAGAATGATAAACTGCTGGTTTGTGGGGGATGCCAGATAAATATCAAGATTCTTGCTGCGGAAAATCTCTTTCAGCTCTTCCGCCTTCTCGATCGCATAGCGTCCGATCTCAAAATACAGATCGTCGGTAAACAGCGCGTCAAACTGCACGCCAAGCAGGCGTCCCTTCGCAAGCAGCGCGCCCCGCTTTTTCACAGACGTCAGAAAATGCTTCGGCTTGTTTCCCTTCGTAAAAACCACCGCTTCGCCGCAGAGTGCGCCCACTTTGGTGCCGCCAATGTAAAAGACGTCGCAAAGCTCTGTCAGCTCCGGCAGAGTGACGTCCGTCTCATGACTCATCAGACCGTAGCCGAGGCGCGCGCCATCCACAAAAAGCGGCATCTGATATTTATGACACACCTCTGCAATATCCTGCAGTTCCTTCTTAGAATAAAGCGTGCCATACTCCGTGGGGTGCGAAATATAAACCATGCCCGGAAATACCATATGCTCAAAATTTTCATCAGCATAATACATTTCCATATACTTTTGCAGCGTTTCCGCCTGAATCTTGCCCTCTTTCTGCGAAATTTCCAGCACCTTGTGCCCGGTATACTCGATCGCGCCCGCCTCATGCACGCTCACATGACCGGTTTTCGCTGCAACCACACCCTCGTAATCCTTCAGCATAGAAGCGATTACAACGGCATTCGTCTGCGTGCCGCCCACCAAAAATTCCACCTCTGCCCGCGGACATCCGCACGCCTCGCGAATCTTTTTCTTTGCTCTTTCGCAGTACGGATCTGTCCCGTAGCCGGAAAGCGGCTCCAGATTCGTCTCCATCAGTCTTTTCAATACCTCGGGATGCGCCCCGGCAATATAATCGCTCTCAAATGAAACCATAATTTTCCCTCTCTGCGTATTTTCTGAACGGGCGGTATCCGTCCGCTTTTTCTATCAAATCATTCTATCCTATTTTTCTAAGATCCGCAACATTGCGTTCAATCAATTTTAAAACGCTTGTTGAAATTTCCGGCAGGCAATGCTAGAATAAGCCTTAGGATCCCAGATTATCTCCGGCATCCATAAATTTGAAAAGAGAGGTGAGATTATGGACGGCAGCAGCGGTGGACGAAGTAGCGACAGGGCAGTTATCCGGCGGAAAGTTTTCAGACGCACGCCGTCTGTTTTCTGACCGTTTTTATAGCTGCCATTGTCTGTTTGAAAACTGCGCTACATCATCAGCAGAGCCGGGTGTAGAGCATATTACTGACGGCAATGGTTTTTTTGTGCTCTTTTTGCCGGTCGGTATCTCGGCGCCTGTCTTTGCTCAGTCAATATGACAATTCTTGAGTAAGGGAGGATACAGACAATGACGACAAGAAAAAATATTTCAGGCGGTGCCGCAGCCGCAATGCAGCACCCGGATTATGACCGTGAAATTATTACCATGATCCGAAGCGGGCTGACGCCGAAGCTTCTGCGGGAACGCCTGCATGAATATCACGAAAAGGATCTCGCGGAAGCGCTGGAGCTTCTGCGCAGGGATGAGCGCCACAGGCTTTACAGTATTCTGGATACGCAGACGCTTGCAGATATGCTGGAGTATTCGCCGCAGCGCAATCTTTATCTGGAAGAAATAAGCATGCGCAGGCGCGTCGCGGTTCTCTCCGCCTTTGACGTCACATCGACAGTGGAATATCTGCAGCAGCTCGATAAAGACCAGCGCGACACGATAATCGATCTGATGGAGGACGATCTGAAAAAGGAAATCGCACTCTCCATTTCCTTCGGCAAAGAAGAGATCGGCAGTCGGATGACCACAAACTATATTTCTGTTGTCGAGGGCGCCGGTGTGCGTCAGGCAATGAAGGAACTGATAGAGCAGGCGTCAGAAAATGATAATATTTCCACTATTTACGTGCTGGACGGGGACGGCGTCCTGGTGGGCGCGGTGGATTTAAAGGATCTTATTATCGCCCGCGAATCGACGCCGCTGGAGACGATCACTACCACCTCGTACCCCTATGTCTACGCGAGCGAGCTGATTGAAGACTGTGCGGACCGCATCCGCGACTATTCCGAAGATTCCATTCCGGTCCTTGACGAAAACAATCGCCTCGCGGGCGTACTGACCTCACAGGATATGATAGACATCGTCGACGATATTCTGGGCGACGATTACGCGAAGTTCGGCGGTCTTTCCTCGGAGGAGGATCTGCAGGAGCCGGTGAAAAAAAGTATTGCCAAGCGCCTTCCGTGGCTCGTCATCCTGCTCGGGCTTGGCATGGTAGTGTCCGGCACCGTCAGCCTGTTTGAGTTTGTTGTCGTACAGATTCCTCTGCTCGTGAGCTTCCAGTCGCTCGTGCTCGACATGGCTGGAAACGTCGGAACGCAGTCGCTTGCTGTAACGATCCGTGTACTGATGGACGAGCAGCTCACTGCAAAGCAGAAGCTCTTTCTTATAACCAAGGAAGCGCGTATCGGCTTTCTGAACGGCGCTATCCTGGGCGCACTCTCCTTTGTGTGCATCGGCGGCTATCTGATGCTGTTTAAAGGGCAGACAGCACTGCACGCGTTTTCCATCTCACTTTGCACCGGAATCGCACTGCTGACAGCCATGGTGCTCTCCAGCATCGCCGGAACCGGGATTCCGATCCTGCTGAAAAAAATAAAGGTCGATCCTGCGGTGGCTTCCGGTCCGCTCATCACTACCATCAACGACCTCGTCGCCGTGGTCACATATTATGGGCTTGCCTCTGTTTTGCTGTTAAAATTTGTGCCAGGGATGGCTGGATAATGCCAGACGGACGCCGGATTTTCCGTCGCCCGTCTGTTTTTCGTTTTCTTAAGGTACCGACAGGGAGAGACGGCATACCTTTAGCTTTCCGCCGTCTGCCAAGATTCCCCACCTGCGGTTTTTCATCAAATCGTATACCCGCACACTCATTGCCGCCTCATGGTTTGCATAGCAGACCATCATGCTGTCCTTTATCAGAAGATACACCTGCACCGTTCGTCGGTTGTACAACCGCAGAGGACGTTCCAGCTCTGCAAGAAACGGAATATCTCCTCCGAGATAATGCTGCTGCTGACAATCATCCGAGAGCGGTGCACGAGGCCACCGGTCAAATACCATCCGCTGGTGAAACGGTTCAAAGCGAAAGAAATACCCGTCATCCTGATTATCTCCGTTATTCGTCGTAAGCTCAAAAGATCTCACAGCCCCGTCATATTCCAGTTCCGCCTCTATCAGGCACTCTTCCGGCAGTTCTTCAAATAATATGCCTGCCTTTTTTTCCCGCGCCTGCAGAATATAGGTATCGTCCTCTTTTCGTACATTTCCCAGTTTGTTTATGCAGAAAAGTTCCTTCCGCGTCGGAAATGCATCTAAAATACTTTTCGGAAGAACCGCAAATAATGCGCCGTCCTTCTGCTGTATCAGCTCATGCACACATAAATTGCCGCCCCACTGATATATGCCCGAATCCCGTTCGCCTTTTCTCGTTGGAATCCAGCCAAACGCAAACCGTTTTTTTCCATCACCCGCCGTCTTGATCGCATAGCAGTTACGCGCATCCCAGGTATCGGCAACACCTTCTATCCATGGACCTTCCGGCGTTCTGCTCATCCGGTAATGCGTGGCAAACCGTTCTGTAAAAGTAGAATACGCCAGATACCACCAGCCATTCCATTCAAAAAGATCTGTACACTCATGCGCATAATATCGATCCGGTGCATAGAGAGGCTCACCGATCGTCCACTCAAACAAATTTTCTGACCTGCATTTCAAAACACACCCGCCTCTGCGGAAACTTCCTTCTCTTCTGCGTGCCGTCAGCAGCATATTGTAGCACGCTTCTTTTTTATTATAAAATACAAACGGATCACGCCAGTCAAAAATACTATACCGGACGCCGTCGCTTCCAAACTGTTCCGGACATTTTCTCCAGTGGATAAGGTCTGTACTGACCGCATGCATAATCGTCTGCACCGGATGCCCGTCTATCTGATAAGCCTCATGGCGGCTGTTTTGGGCTGTATAGAAAATATGGTAATCATGTTCACCGTTTTTATACACGCTTCCCGTATAGCAACTGTTGTCCGGCTCTTCTGCCGAACCATTTGCAAGTACAGTCCCATGGTACTGATATTCCACAAAATCCCTGGTCGTCACAAGCGACCAGTCCGTCCGGTCAGCAACCAGACTGGACGGACGTCTGTCTTTTAAAAAGTACAGATAATAAATACCATTCTCAAAAAATGGAATAACGTCGCCTACATAACTGTCTTCCGGTTTAAAAAATATGCTTCTCATCTTTTATCAGCCAAAATAATCCGCGGAATTTTCGTCAATGGATGCATCTACCTGCGCCGTGAAATCCTCCACCGTAATATCCCCAAGGGCCAGTGAAATAGCCATGTTGCCAATCAGCTCATTCGTTGTCGGATCAAGCTCCACGTCATACAGATTAATTGCCCCGATGGATGTTTCCATATCTGCTGCAATGCGGTTGGCCAGATCGCAGTCATACGGGATGCTTCCGCCGACAGCACAGGAAAACGCACTTGTGGTAAATCGGCTCACATTATTGGCATAATAAACAATGAACCGCTCCATTTCCTCATCAAAGCTTGCAGCTCCAAATCCAATTGGCATCGTAGAGTTCGCGGCAAACGTAACCTTGCCAACCTCCGTATCGCCTTCGTTCACCGTCGGCAGCAGAAAATACTCTACATTATCCTGCATTTCCTCCGAAAGATTCTCATTCATAAAATAGTTCAGATCCCAGGTTCCCATATAATAAATCGCTGCATTTCCGCCTGTGAAACACTCCAATGCCCCCGTATAATCTGTACTTGCGAAGCCCTCCTGGAAATACTGCCCGAGATCTGCCAGAAATTGCGCCCCCTTCGTTCCGATTTGTCCGCTGAAATCCACCTTATTTCTTGCAAGATCAAACAAATACTGGTTATCACCATATTTGTATGTAACCATGTCAATATAGCGAAGCAGCGGCCATTGCTCTTTTCCTGCAATAGCAATCGGCGTATAGCCAGCGTTTTTCAGTGTCTCGCACGCCGCAAGGAATCCATCAAAGGTCTGCGGTATCTCTACTCCCGCATCTGCAAACATCTTTTTATTGTACCAGAATACTTCGATGGAATAATCAATAGGAACTGCAATCTGTACGCCATCGCTTGTCCTTCCCCAGGCAAGCGGCGCCGCCAGAAACACCTCATCCAGTCCATTATCCTCAATCACTCCCGTAATGTCCTGGATCAGCCCATTTTCTAACAAAATATTAGTATAGGCATCCGCATCTACATTAAACATATCCGGCAGCGAATCCGCCGCGGCAAGGGTCTTTATTTTCTGAAGATACGACGGTTTGTCCGCAATATACTGAATCTCCATAGTAAACCCAGGGTTCACTTCCTCCTGATAAGCCGCAACGATAGCTTCCATTGTCTTGTAGGAAGATTGGTCTGGTGTGATCGTTGTCAGATAAACAACATTTTTCTCCACTGGCGTTCCTTCCTCCTGCGCCTGCGCCACAACAGCCGCACCTGCCAAAAGCATCCCCATTGATAATGACAGCACCTTTTTCCATACATTCATAGTCTGAACCTCCCTTTTTTTGATATAACTATTATATATTTTTTTATTCTTGTACGTAAATTCTAATAATTTTACATAGTTTCAAAGATTTTTTTATTTCATTTGCGATATATTTAGTTTTTCTCGAAAATTTTGTGCTGTCATTCCCACATTTTTCTTAAACACATGACAAAAATAACGCTGGTCTTCATAACCAACCATTCTGGCAATATCCCCTATCAGCAGTCTGTCGTCCTTCAGAAGCTTTTGGGCACACTCCATTTTGCGCATAGTAATGTAGTCAAATAAATTTGTTCCAGTTTCTTTTTTAAAAAGATGGCTGATATAAGAGGAGTTCATATGAAAATAGTCCGCCAGATCCGTCAATGTAATCTGCCTGTCAATATTATTTTCAATATAAACATAGATGCGCTTTACTGTATCCGAAGCTGACTGGCTGACGTTTTTCTGCAGCACCTGCCGCATTTTTGAAAATGCCTCCAGGAGCCATTTTTTTAATCCCCCGATGGTTTTGCTGTTCATCACATAAGAAACGTTGAGTATTTCCGAAAAGCGATGTTCAAAAACACGGGAATAATCGTGCTCTGCCACATAACGACAGCTATAAACCAGATTACACACCACAGAGCGCACGGCTTCTGTGTTTAAATGCTCATAAAGCATTCTTTCAAACAGATGATTCACGCTTTCCTCCAGCAGAAACTCCTCTTCTCCTTTAAACAGGCGATTTACGATGTCTTCTGTCATTTCCCGGTAATCACCCTGGCGCTGAAATGTAAACTTTGTTGTATTACTTACCTGTTCCTGAATAAACACAGAATAATCCAGCATCTCATTCGCCTGCCCAAAGCTGTGAAAAATGTCCTCCTGCTCAAAGCATATTTCTCCGGAACCCCAATAAAATGCTTGCTGGCTAAGTGTTTGCTGCATCTGGATAATACTTCCTAATTTATGAAGCATATCATATATCCCATCTCTCTTTACAGAACAGCATACGATACTCAGGCTGCCAAAATGACGCACAATCATCAGCTTATTATTGGCCGTCTCTTCTTTGATCAGAATATCCGCAAGCGCTGCAAGATTGTATTCCCGTTTCCCCAGCCTGCATGTTTTCACGCACAGAACGGCAAAAGAAGCATACACAGACAGTTCTTTCAGATACGTCTTTTCCCCCTCCAGCATATGATAAATCGGGCTGTTTGTGCTAAGTGCATGATAATCCTGCCCTGGTATACATCTTAATCTTTCCACTCGTATCTTTGCATTTTCAATCGCCCGCTCAATTCCTGAAATATTTACCGGTTTCACCAGATAATCCACCGTCTCAAGCGCAAGCGCCTGCCGTGCAAATTCAAACTCGGCATAAGCGCTGTAGATAATAAATGCCGCATCCAGGATTCCTTTCAAATTTCGGATCAACTGCAGCCCAGTCTGGCCCGGCATTTTCACATCCGTAATAATAATATCCGGTTTTTGTTCGCACGCCAGGCGAAATGCCTCTTCTCCGTTCTCTGCCGCAGCGACCACTTCACAGCCAAGCCTCTCCCAATCTATCCTCTGCTTCAATCCTCTGATGACTATCTGTTCGTCATCTGCAATCATCACCCGATACATCTTTTTTCTCCCCCTCATCATCATATAGATTCTGATTGGTAATCCTACGCCGGATTGCAATAAAAACTGTCGTTCCTACCTGCAGCTCCGACACAATATGCAGCCCATAGGCTTCTCCATAATATAGCTTGATCCGCTCATCCACATTGCACAGTGCATATCCGTTTCCAAGCGGATTTTCCGCATTAACCGAAAAGCCAACTCCGTCATCCTGCACAATAAAAGTAATGTCCTCATCTTTTTCTTCTGCGCTGATACTGATACTTCCATTTCCGGAGCGTCCCTCCAATCCATGCTGTACAGCATTCTCCACGATCGGCTGCAGAATAAGCTTGATTATTTCCATCTGCAGCATCTCCTGCGGCAAATCTATGCGGAGCTGAAACCGCCCTTCAAAGCGCATATTCTGGATTGCCATATAATTCTGTACCAACTGCAGTTCTTCTCCCAGCGTACAGATGCCCTTTCCGGAGTTGAGACTCATGCGAAAAACATTGGACAGTGCAACCGCCATATTTGCCACCTTCTCTGCCCCATATTCTTCTGCTGTCCAGAAAATAGAATCCAGCGTATTATATAGAAAATGAGGATTTATCTCCGACTGCAGTGCAATCAGCTCCGCCTCCTTTTCCCGGTACCGTGATTTATACAGGCTGACAACCAAACGTTCATTTTCCTGCACGATACGCACAAACTCATCCCCTATCGCACCCACTTCATCCTGTGGGTTAAAGACGAAGGTTTCGCTGCTCCTCTTTTCCCGGAAGGAATCTACAAATCTTCTCAACTGATGCAATGTACTCATAATACTGCCGTACGTGATATGATAACCTGCAAAAACAGCTACTAACAGTAAAAGTGTTCCGATAACCGCCGCAACAAACATTATTCTGTTTTTTTCTTTTTCAAAATCGTTATATGGCACGATACAGCTGATGCGCCAGTCTGAGCGCACATTTTCTGTATTATGCACATAGCAGCGGATTCCATTCAACTCGATAAATCCATTTTCCGCTCCCACATCTTTATATTGGATCTCTTCCGGTCGAAAAAACTCTTCTCCTCCAAAAGAGTAAATCATTTCTTCTCCCTCCCATATGAAAATGCTCATATTATTGGAGGATTCCACTTCCCGGAAAATATCATCCAGCAGCGTAGTGTCCAGTGCGATCAGCATAATGCCAAGACGCTGCAGTGTGTTCAGATTCTTAATTTCCCGCCCATATACAAGTAAGTTTCCGTGAAAGTCTACCATTGTCCTGCCATGAAACCAGACGCCTTTTCCTCGATTGCTGAAAATAGTCTCAAGCCACCGCGGCGGATTTTCATAATCAACCGCCGCTATCTTCAGCCCAAATTTTCCGCCTGCACGCGACGTAATATTCGTGTCCTTTGAGCCTATATACACAGCGGAAATACACGTCTTATTATTTACCATGTTGTTCATAAGATCCACCGTATCCAGCCGGCTCTCATTATAGGCAATTAATTGTTTTTCATTTCCTGCATAAATCAGAGATTTCTGTATTGCGCTGGAAGTCAGCAAAAGATCAGATGTATCCTGCACATCCGATATGATATAATCCAGATTTTTATTAATTAGCTTTGACAGATTTTCTGACAGCACCGCCACTTTGCCGTCCACCATCCGGGAAAAACTTGAATACATAATAATTCCCAGAACAGACATGGAGACAAACAGCAGTGCTGCCAGAAGTATGGTAAATTTGGTTGTAATCATTTTCTTTTTCAGATATCTCATTCCTATTCCTTTGTTGCCCCTGCAGTAAGCCCCGTCAGAAAACTTTTATTAAGGAAAAAATATACCAGAAGCAGCGGTAGCATAAATAAGCTGATAGCTGCGAAGGTTGCTCCCCAGTTCACCTGGCCCCGGGAGCCCACATAATCATACAATCCAACCGGTATTGTCTTTAATTTATTATCATTAATAAAGGTATTTGTAAACGTAAATTCATTCCAGGTAAAGATGAGGTTCATTGTAATGACTGTCAGTATCGTATTTTTTGACATTGGCAAAATAATCCGCGCAAAGCAGTGCAGGATACTGGAGCCGTCAATTACCGCAGCTTCAATCAGAGAATCCGGCACAAAACGATAGAATGCAGTAAACAGGTAAATAGACATTGATAGATTAAAGCCTATCATCGGGAGAATCAGCGCTATATGCGTATTCAGAATCCCCGCTTTTTTATAAATCTGGAAAAGCGGTATTAAGGTCGCATGTATCGGTACCGTAATTCCTGCAAGAAAATACGTCATAATTATGTTGTTAAAACGGAACCGCATCTTCTCTATAGCAAAGCCGGCGCAGGCGCTGAGCACTACCAGTCCGGCAAGCGTAATACTAACCACCAGTATGCTGTTCAGATAATATGTCGGCAGATTTGAAGTCGTCCATGCTTCCATGTAATTTTCAAAATTAATCGCTTGCGGCAAACTAAAGGGAGATGTGTTTGCAATGTCAATACGGCTTTTAAAGCTGGTGCAGAAAATCCAGAAAACAGGATAAACCTGCACTATAAGCAGTGCGATTGCCACAAGATACAAACACATTTTTCCCGCTCTCCGCAGCATAGAAATCCGATTCTCTCTCATACGACGCTTTTCCTCCCCGACATAAATTTACGCAGTATGGATACAAGGAGCACACTCTCCACTACCAGAAATACGGCAATCGTGCTGGCGTATCCATACTTTGTACTGGCGAATGCCACTTTATACATATACGTTGCCACCAGCTCCGTGGAACGTCCCGGTCCCCCGTAGGTCGTGATAAACGGAACGTCAAACGCTTTCAGAAGGCCATTTACCGCCATCACCAGCGTAACGGTAAGAACACTGTACAGATACGGAAGTTTGATTTGAATGAACAGCTTCCATCCATAAGCCCCGTCTACTTTTGCCGCTTCTATAACGTCCTCCGGAATGGAAAGCAGACCGGAATATAAGATTACCATATATAACGGCATGCTTTTATAACACTCTATCATGATGACTGCTCCCATCGCCGTAGACGAGTCTCCAAGCCATGCCCTCTGCAGATTTTCTAAGCCCACTATTTCCAGCAGCGCATTAAAAATCCCCACAGGTTCTAACCCATAAAATTTTTGAAAAAACTGCGCCAGGGCTACCGCCGACAGAATTGTCGGGACAAAATACAACGTCTTAAAAAAACTTCTGCCTTTCCCGATGCAGGTCAGTAAAATAGCCATAAGCAATGCAATTCCTACTTGTCCAACTACATTAGCTATCATAAACAGCAGGTTATTCCAAAATGCTGCAACAAAATTCTGGTCTGCAAACAGCTTAAAATAATTATCCAAACCGGAAAATTTCATTTTTGATACTCCATTCCAGTTAAATAAGCTGTAGTAAAAAGACCAGCCGAGCGGCACAACGACGGTAGCCGTAAACAGCAGGACCGCCGGAAGTAAAAAAATGCCAATCACGCGCTTATCCCGTAATATCTTGTCCATTTTCATCCCTCCCCATTTTTCTTAATTATAGCAGCTAACAGAGAGAAACTCCTATTGTAAAATCTTTGAAATGTGTCGATTATTTATATCGACATTGACTATTACCGTTTTTGCCCACCGTCCCCATTTCACCGGATCACGCTCACCACGGCATCCGCGGCGAGCACCGCCAGCCCGGTCGCCGCGGCAATGTCCGCCGGTTTTCTGTGCTCCATGTAAAACCGTCGAATGCGCGGCTCCGCTTCCTTCAGCATCAGCACTCCGAAGAAGCCCCAGATGAGGGAAAACAGCGGGCTTACGCGCGTGCCGATGCTGAAAGGTATCATAGAATAGTCCCACAGCAGCCTGTGGAATATGGTTTCAAACGCAAAGGATACAACATATTCCAGCACCGACGCCAGCACGAAGATTTCCAGAAAAGAAACCCATTTCTTTTTATGATTGCAGAAAAGCGTGACGGCGACCACACCAAAGCCATAGATCGGGCAGTACGGACCGTACAGAAATCCCGGAATCACTAATTTTCTGCAGAACAGCGACCGGAACGGAACCTCGATGCACCACCCGGCAACGCTGATCGTCACAAACAAAAACACCAAATATAGCATCATCATCCTGTCATGTGTTCTCATTTTCTCATCTCCCCTTTTGCGGCAGCTAGTTTTTTTGCTGCCGGAGCGCCCTGCTCATTTCCCCTTGCGCACGCACCCACAGCCTTTTTTATATTCCCTGATACTTTTCTGCCGTCATATTTCCAAACGGCTACGACTTGCTTATTTTGAACCACCCGCGCAGCATTCAAGCTGCACGGCGGTTTCTACGTGAACGCTCATTGGAAACTGATCGACCGCCCGGCAGCGCTTCAGCGTGTAGCCGTTATCGCACAGGATCCGCAGATCCCGCGCCAGCGTAGCGCTGTCGCAGCTCACATACACTACGCGCTCCGGCCGCATCTCAATAATGGTGGAGAGCAGCGAGTCGTCGCAGCCCTTGCGCGGCGGGTCGACCACAATCACCTCCGCGTGAATGCGGTGCTTCCGGTAAACCTCCGGCAGAATTTCCTCCGCTCTGCCCACAAAGAACTGCGCGTTTGCGATGCCGTTGATCTTCGCATTGCGGCAGGCGTCGTCGATTGCCTGCGGAATGATCTCGACGCCGTACACCTGACGCGCCTTCTGCGCCAGAAACAGCGAGATCGTTCCGATGCCGCAGTACAGATCCCACACCGTCTCATTTCCGGTCAACCCGGCGTATTCCAGAGCCAGCGAATACAGCTTTTCCGTCTGCACCGGATTCACCTGGAAAAACGAGAGCGGCGATATCTGGTAGCGGATGTTTCCAATATAATCCTCGATGTACGGTTTTCCCCAGAGAACCCGCACATCCTTTCCCATGATGACGTTCGTCTTTTCGCGGTTCGTGTTGATGGAAATACTGGTCATGTTCGGTATCTTTGTAAGCGCGTCCACCAGCTTTTCCTCCTTCGGGAGCGTGCGTCCATTGACCACGATGCACACCATCACTTCCTTCGTCGTAAAGCCGCAGCGGATCAGCACATGACGTACAAGCCCGCGCCCGGTCGTCTCGTCATACGGACTGACAAGCTCTTTTTCCATGTAAGAAATGATGATATTTAAAATTTCCTCATTTACCTCTGCTCCAAGAAAACACTTGCGGTTGTCAACGATGGAATGCGTGCGTCCCGCATAAAATCCGGCAACGATGCGTCCGTTTTTGTCCCTCCCGATAGGAAACTGTGCTTTGTTGCGGTAGTAAAACGGCTGCTCCATGCCGATGATCGGCTCCATCGGGATGTCCGTGAATTTTCCGATGCGCTCCAGATTTTCACGCACCTTTTTCTCCTTGAACCGAAGCTGCTCCTGATAATTCATCTCCTGGATCTGACAGCCGCCGCACTGCCTTGCCACCGGGCACACCGCCGGTACCCGGAAGGGCGAGGGAGTAAGAAGCTTCATCAGACGGGCATAGCCATACGTCTTTTTCAGCTTCATGACCTTTGCCTCAATCTCATCGCCCGGTATCGTATCCTTCACAAAGAGAACCATATCCTCCGCGCGTCCGATGCCGAAGCCCTCGGCGCTGATATCTTCGATTGTCAGTTGTACCATATCGTCTTTCTTCATAGATCCTTCAAAATCCTCCCTCAACCATGCACGCTGTCCTCTCCGATCAAATCCAGCGCTATATTAAACACTCAGCCGCCGCTCCATAATCCAGCCGGCCGCCAGATACATCACAACAATTTCAATAAATAATGCTCCGATCGTCAGACCGTACTGCAGCATCTCATTTGCCATGGATGCCGGAATGCATTTGTCTACAATCCAGCCGCACACCCATCCGAGCAGCAGATAAAGGATAAAGCTCACTACGCCGCTGAAGCGTCTGCCCGCCAGAACCGTCGCGGAAAGCGTGATTGCCAGATAGCCCGTCACCACCAGCATCAGCCAGGAGACCAGGATGGAGAAAAATCCCATTGCAAGACTCTGTGCGGAAATATTGATTTCCAACTGGAGATTAATCATCAGATCATGCAGCATATCCAGGAATTGTTTTACGCCGCCGATGTAAATGACGCCGACGGTAAAATCGATTGCAGCAAGCGCTGCAAAGCAGGCGCCGGTAAGCAGAATGGATATGCCGTTTTCGAGCACCTTTGCACCGAGCACCTGGTAGCTGTTCGTCGGCGTGAGAAACAGCATATAGCTCTGCTTGGTATTCAGGTCGCGGTGAAACACCAGAAGACTTTCGATACCGATATACAGGATGCCGAACATAGCGCAGCACAACAGACCAATAATCCCAATCGCAAGCCCTTTGTCCCAGTCGAAGAATACGCCGATGAGATAGGCGATTTCCGTGATTGCCGTGACAATCAGAAGAATAAATTTAGAAAACATTGTCTTGCGCAGTTCGTATTTCATTAATTTCAGCATGTCGCTTCCCCTCCATGTCCATAAATTTCACGGTACAGATCTACCACGGATTTTCCGCGCTCCTCGCGCAGCTCCTCCACGCCGACCATTTCCACCAAGTGACTTTCTTTCATAAAGATAGCGGAATCCACCACCTTTTCCAGCTCATCGACCAGATGACTTGAGATCACCAGCGTGGTGTCCTCGCCCGCCGACTCCAGCACGCTGCGGATAATCTCATCGCGCGCCAGCAGGTCGATGCCGTTGAGCGGCTCATCCAGAAGGTATACCTTTGCTTTTCTCGCCATGGTAACGGCTATTTTCAGCTTCGCCATCATACCGGAGGAAAGGCTTTTCGTCTTCATCTCCGGCGAAAGCTCCATCCGTCCGATCAGACGCTCGTAGTTTTCCATGGAAAAGTCCTCGAAAAAGTCATTGTAATATTGGCCAACGTCCTTTATCGTCATCCAGTTGTAAAAATACGGCTCCGTGGACATGTAAGCGACCTCCCGGCGGCTCTTCGGACCGACCGGCTCTCCATTGTACAAGAAGCCCCCGCTGCTCGGCTTTACCAGCCCGACCGCCATTTTCATCAGCGTGGTCTTTCCGCTTCCGTTCGGACCAAGCATCGCGTAGATTTTGCCCGGTTCCAGCTTAAAGGAAACATTGTCTACCGCCGCTTTTCTTCCATAAAGCTTTGTGATTTCCCTGCATTCTAACATATTTATTCTCTCCTTCTTTTAATTGTTGTCTACTGCACTTTGCCGCCCGCAGCTTCCGTTTTTGCCTGGTAGCGCCCGAGCAGCTCCACCGCCTCTTCCCTGGAGATTCCAAGACGCTTCATTCCCCCCAGAAATTGGCTGATAAGGTCACCTGCCATTTCTTCTTTCATCTGTGCCGCCTTTTCCTTATCCTCCGTCACAAAGGTTCCCATGCCGCGTTTTGTAAAGCATACCCCCTCGCTCTCCAGCTCCTTGTACACTCTGCCTGCCGTATTGGGGTTGATGGTATACTGGATCGCAAGATCGCGGACAGACGGCATCTTCTCGCCAAGCGCGAGCCTTCCGGCGACAATATCATGCTTGATAGCCGTCATCACCTGTAAATAAATAGGGAGTGCCGGATTGTAGTCCATAATTTCCTCCTTCTTTTAAGTGTATCTGTGTACTAGATATATAGTACACTAAGTTGCTAGATATGTCAATAGTCTTTTTTAATATTCTAAACAAAAAAAGAGACATGCGGATAAAAATCTGCATATCTCTCATTTGACTTTCTGCTATTTTTCGTGCTCAGATTTTACAGCAGCAGGCTCCCGCATCAGTCCTTGCAGTTTCCCTGCCACGCCTGTCAGCGGCTTGTCCTGCGCACGTTTGAATCAAAAATGCGGTTAAATCCAAGCCAGCCATTATTGTCGCCCGCGCCTTTGATGATCTCCTTAAAAGATTCCAGCTTGGCGTCGGTGTTGTCCGCCATGGTCAGCGCCACCGCCTCGATCAGCGCCGGCTTTTTGGGCGAACCGTACTCCAGCTCCCCGTGGTGAGCGAGGATGCAGTGGCACAACTCCGCGGAAAGGCGCTTCGGGAAATTCGGGATGCGGCGGATGCTCGCGCGCACCAGCTCGGTTCCCATGTAAATATGTCCGAGAAGCTGCCCGTCGTCCGTGTAGTCATTTTCCGGGAACACGGAAAGCTCCTTCATTTTCCCGATGTCATGAAATGCCGCCGCTGTCAGCAGAAGGTCGCGGTTCAGATCAGGGTACTGTCTGCAGTAAAAGTCGCAGAGCTTCACCACTCCGAGCGTATGCTCCAAAAGCCCTCCCACAAAGCCGTGATGCACCGCTTTTGCAGCGGAGTGGAACTTAAACGCCTTCTCAAACGCCTCGTTATTCTCAAAATACATGGCGAGAAGCTGCTCCAGATACGGATTCTGCACCGTGCCAAGGATCTGCTTCAGCTCGCCGTACATTTCGTCCACGTCTTTTTCGGAAACCGGAAGGTAATCCTGCGGTTCGTACTCGCCCTCCTGCGCTCTGCGGACGCGCTTGATGGAAAGCTGCAGCGCACCCTGGAAGTTGCTCACATCTCCCACGACGTCCACGTAATCCATCGCCTCAAATTCCTCTATGCCGCCCGAATTCGGCTCCCATATTTTCGCATCGATGGTGCCGGTCTTATCCTGCAGGATCACGTTTTCATACGGCTTGCCGTTCTTCGTCATTGCCGCCTGCTTGTACTTGCACAGATAAATATCGCTGATACGGTCTCCCTCTTTAAAATTGCCGATAAATTTCATATAAATTGCTCCTCATTCTATCTTCACAAAATCACAGTTTCTGTTTTATGTACGGTTCCTCCGCAGCACGCGGAGGCTCCTTCGGAGCTATTATACTAAAACCGCCCGCCAATAACAAGATAAATTTGCAGATTGCCTTATTATGTGATAAACTAATGTTACTGTGCACTCCGTTCACAGCAAACCAGAGTTTCACTGTTTATACGCAATAAGGAGGTTTTCATGAACACAAAAGTGCTGAAAACATTAGAATATCATAAAATCATCGACCGTCTGACGGAGCTTGCCGGTTCCGTGCTCGGAAAGGAGCTTTGCAAAAATCTGCTGCCCTCCTCCGACATCGAAGAGATCCGTATGCTGCAGGCGGAGACCAGCCTGGCGCTGGCCATGCTCTACCAGAAGGGACATGTCTCCTTCTCCGGTATCACCGACATCCGCGGCTCGCTGAAGCGTCTGGAGGTCGGAAGCATTCTCGGTCCGTCCGAGCTGCTTGCCATTTGCCATCTTCTTGAGGTCTGCAGCCGCGTAAAGGCTTACTCCCGCAAGGAAAACACCGACGCAGAGCCAAGCACCCTGGACGTGATGTTTGACGCGCTGCAGCCGCTCACACCGGTTGCAAATGAGATCCGCCGCTGCCTGCCCTCCGAGGAGGAGGTCAGCGACGACGCAAGCCCCACGCTTCGCAGCATCCGCCGCGCAATGCGCCAGATGAACGACAAGGTACACGCCCAGCTCAATTCCATGGTAAACGGTTCCTCGCGCACCTATCTGCAGGACGCCGTCATCACCATGCGAAACGGGCGCTACTGCCTGCCGGTAAAAGCAGAATACCGCGGACAGGTGCAGGGCATGATCCACGACCAGTCCTCCACCGGCTCCACGCTGTTCATCGAACCGATGGCAGTCATTAAATTGAATAACGAGCTGCGCGAGCTGGAAATCAGGGAAGAAAAAGAAATTGAAGTGATCCTCGCAAATTTAAGCGGGCAGGCAGGCGCCGAGCTGGAAGCCCTGGAGAGCGATCTTACGCTGCTCACAAAGCTGGATTTTATTTTTGCACGCGCACAGCTTTCCAAATCCTATAACGGCAGCGAGCCGGTCTTAAACGACAAAGGCATCATCAACATCAAGAAGGGACGTCACCCGCTGCTCGATAAAAAGAAGGTCGTTCCCATCGACATCCGTCTTGGAAAAGAATTCGACCAGCTTATCATCACCGGCCCGAACACCGGCGGAAAAACGGTTTCTCTGAAAACCGTAGGGCTGTTCACACTGATGGGGCAGTCCGGTCTGCACATTCCGGCGTTCGACCAGTCGGAGCTTGCTGTTTTTGAGGAGGTATTCGCGGATATCGGCGACGAGCAGAGCATCGAGCAGAGCCTCAGTACCTTCTCGGCGCATATGACAAATATTGTATCTATTTTAAATGAAGCAAACGAGCGCTCGCTGGTGCTCTTCGACGAGCTGTGCGCCGGGACCGATCCGACGGAGGGCGCCGCGCTTGCTATCTCTGTGCTTTCAAACCTGCACCGCGCGGGCATCCGCACAATGGCAACCACGCACTACAGTGAGCTGAAGGTTTATGCGCTCTCCACCCCCGGCGTAGAAAATGGCTGCTGCGAATTTAATGTCGAAACTCTGTGCCCCACCTATCGCCTTCTGATCGGCATTCCCGGCAAGAGCAACGCATTTGCCATCTCCGCAAAGCTCGGATTGTCGGAATATATTATTGAAGAAGCGCGCGGGCAGCTCTCCCAACAGGATGAGGATTTCGAATCGCTCATCAGCGACCTGGAGACAAGCCGCGTGACGATCGAGCGCGAGCGCGAAGAGATCAATCATTATAAAGACGAGATCGAGCGGCTGAAAAAACGGCTGGAGCAGAAGCAGGAAACGCTGGATGCAAGCCGCGAGCGCATTCTGCGCGAGGCAAACGAGCAGGCGCACGCGATTCTGCGCGAGGCGAAGGAATACGCCGACACGACCATCAAAAACTTCAACAAATTCGGGAAACAGGGCATTGACTCCAGAGCGATGGAGCAGGAGCGCTCCCGTCTGCGCGAGAAAATGTCCTCCGTAGAAAAAAATATGACGCTGAAAGCACAGCGCGCACCGTCGAAGGAGCTTCAGCCAAAAGATCTGCACCTCGGCGACAGCGTGCGTGTGCTGAGCATGAACTTAAAGGGAATCGTCAGCACGCTTCCGGACGCAAAGGGAAATCTCTTCGTACAGATGGGCATTCTGCGCTCGCAGGTAAATATTAAGGATCTGGAAAAAATCGCCGACATCGAGGCAGCGACGCCCTACAAGCGTCAGACTGGCAGCGGAAAAATCAGAATGTCGAAATCCGCTTCCGTTGGCATCGAGATCAATCTGCTCGGAAAGACTACCGACGAGGCGATCGCTGAGCTGGACAAATACCTGGACGACGCCTACCTCTCCCACATGCCGAGCGTGCGCATCGTACACGGAAAGGGAACAGGGGCGCTTCGAAAAGCGGTACACAATTATCTGCGCCGCCAGAAGCATGTGGAATCCTACCGGCTCGGAGAATTTGGGGAAGGAGACGCCGGGGTGACAATTGTGACTTTCAAAAATTAACAGGAGGTAAGCATGAACAGCCCACAAAAACTGATGCTTGTGGAACAGGATATACAAACTGCCCGCACGCTGCGGGATGCTTTAAAAACCGGATTTTCAGAGGTGCAGGTGGCTTTTGACGGAGCCACCGCCGCCAGAGAGCTTGCCGCACGGCAGGCAGATTTTATCGTGGTGGACAAGGACACCGTACCGCGCATTGATTATGCCGATCTTTTCCGGGAGCTGCGCCCGGCCGGGAGCACGCCGCTGCTGGTTCTTTCCAGCAGCAGGGATGTGCTGGAAAGGGTGCGGGCGCTGGACGCCGGAGCGGATGATTTTCTGGAAAAGCCGATTGACACGCGCGAGCTGATTTCCAGAATCCACGCCATCTGGCGCCGCACGCTGACGCCGCCGCCCACCGCTGCGAAGCGGTCGCTCCCGAAATATGTGGAATATCCGCAGCTTATCATCAGCCTTTCCAATTATAGCGTGACCTGCGATGGCGAGACAGTGGACATGCCGCCCAAAGAGCTGGAGCTGCTTTACTTCCTGGCATCAGCTCCCAATCAGGTGTTCACGCGCGAACAGCTCCTCGACCATGTCTGGGGCTACGATTACATCGGGGACGCCCGGACGATCGACGTACATATCAAACGCATCCGCGAAAAAATAAAAGACCATGAAACATGGTCTTTGGATACGGTATGGGGCGTCGGCTATAAATTCCGCGCGGCAGAAGCGCTGTAAAATATGCATTCCCTGCGTCAGTATCCTTTCGCGCCGGTCTGTGCAAAACTCTGCCGCCCATTTTACCTCCAGTCGTATTTTGTGAGGTGCCCAGTCAGCTCCATCTGAGCGAACCGGTTCTGACGCAGAGCCTCGTAGAGTACGATCGCCACCGCATTGCTTAAATTTAAAGAGCGCGTCTCCCCGATCATCGGAATGCGCACTGCCGTCTCCTGATGCTCCAGAAGGATTTCCTCCGGAATGCCGGCGCTCTCTTTCCCAAACATCAGATAACAGTCCGGCTCATAATGCACCTCTGTGTAGGTCTGCGGCGCTTTCGTCGTTGCCATGTAGATTTTCGCTCCCGGATTTTTCTCCAGAAATTCCTCGAAATCAAGATAACGCGTGACATCAAGCTCCTTCCAGTAATCCATCCCTGCCCGTTTGATCGCCTTTTCACTCAGGCTGAAGCCAAGCGGCTCGATCAGATGCAGCCGCGCTCCGGTCGCCGCGCAGGTTCTGCCGATATTCCCTGTGTTTGACGGAATTTCCGGCTCAAATAATACAATATTCAACCTGCTCATAACATGCCTCTCTCCTTCCAGATCTCATCCTGCGCGGGACGATCGAGAAAACGCCGCTCCTCGCCGTTTATCAGTATCCGGTCGTTGGACTCTGTCAGCTTTCCAATAATTGCCGCCGGAATACCGTGCCCCGCAAGCTCCATTTCCACCCGCCGTCCGTCCGGTGCCGCGATCAGAAGCGCGCCGCCCGAAAGCAGGCAGTAGGGATGACAGCCAAAATATTCACAGATCTCAATCGTCTCCTGGCGGATAGGGATTTTTCGAAGCTCCGCTGTCAGGCCGCACTTTGCGCCCTCACACAACTCCCACAGTGCTCCAAAAATGCCGCCCTGCGAAGCGTCGTGCAGCGCCGCCGCGCCGCAGTCCTTTGCAATGCGCGCCGCCTGCAGAATGCTGATGCTTTTCCCGAAGCTCTTCGCCTGCTCCACAAATGTCACTGGGAACCGCTTCTTTAATTCCTCTTCGTGCGCCCATGCAAGCAGCGCCGTCCCCTCGCGCCCGATCGTGCCTGCCACCAGAAGATCCATGCCGGGCAAAGCATTTTTCGCACAAAGTACAGCGTCCGCATCAGTCCCGGCATCTGCCGCACGCCCGGCGTCTACGGTTCCAAGCGCCGTCACCGTCAGCACGGGAAGCTTCACTGCCGGATTTACCTCCGTATGCCCGCCGGCGATCTGTATTTTTAATTCTTTGCAGACGGCTTCCGCCTCCCGCATGATTTCTTTTAAAAGCGCTTCCTCCGCTTCCCTGGGCAGCAGCACAGTCAGAAGCGCCGCCGTCGGCTCCGCGCCGGAGCACCCCAGATTATTTACCGCATGTTCCACGGCAAAACGCACCTTTTTTATGGTATCCAGCATCGCAGGATGCACAGAACAGGAAACGGCAGATTTCTCTGCCGTTAAAATGACTGCGCAATCACCGCCGCTTTCGGCGCCCTGCAACACTGCCGGATGCGTGCCTGTACATTGCTTCAAAACGGAACGCTTTAAAACTGATTCCGAAATTTTTCCTGTTTTCATACTTTTTCTCTCTTTAATCTGAATTTCCTACTCCCAGATCACAACTCCGTCTCCCGCGCCCGTATCATATCCGGCGTTGGGATCGACATAATCCGTTGCCAGTGTTTCCGTAGCAACCGTATCGGTCGCCGGTGTTTCTGTGGTAACTGTATCGGTAGCCGGCGTCTCCGTCGCAACCGTATCCGTTTCTGTGGTCTCCGTCTGCGTGGTAACTCCCGCTGCCGCCGCCTGCGCCGCCGCCAGATCGTTTAACGCGATCGCATTCAGCAATGCGTCCGAGGCTCCACTCGTTCCAACCTCCCAGCTCGCCGGTGTTGCCTGGTAGTAGCTGGTGTTCACAAGCTCTGTCGTCGTCTCACCGTTGTACGTTATCTCTTTCCAGCACTCCGCGCTCACACCGCTCATCGCCGACTGCACCTGGTTAAAGTATCCGACCGGCTGATCCGGCGCCGCATAAAGCGCTACGCCTTCCGGGTACGTTTCACTGATCGTATTGCTGTAATAATAGATAAAGCGGTCTGCCGGACGCGTCTCCTTGCCCCAGATACTAAAAGTCAGCTCGCCGCCGTAGGCATAGCCGGAGATCAGGATCGGCGTATCCAGATTATTGCGGAACACCAGATCCATGCTGCCCTCAGCGATCGCCGCATCCATCGAATACGGAACGTAGGACACCGTCATTGTGTGATTATGCCGCTCGACAATTTCAAGCTCCGCCAGCAGCAATGCGTTGTACAGCGTTGTGGACACCTGGCAGATACCGCCGCCGTAGCCCTGTACAACACGCCCCATCGCATATTCCGGCGCCAGCTCGTAGCCGTTTTCCGCCGTAAACGGTACCAGATGATCGCATACGGAGAAGGTCTCACCCGGATAAACAATATGATTATTGATCAGCTCCGCACCGCGCTCTACATTCATATTTCGCCCGGCGGTGGAACCATAAGGCGTCGTATACGTGCCAAGGCAGTCTGTAATGGATTCCAGATCCTCCTCGCTTCCGCGCGGCTCATCCAGCTCGACAGCCAGCGCAACCGTCCCCTCTCCGCCCTGCCATTCGTTTGCAATGTAGTCCTGCACCGCTTTTACCGATTCGTCTACGTTGATAACCTGACCGGTAACGCCCGGCTGTATATTGATTCCGCCGCTGCCGTCGGCGCTGACGGATACCTCCTGCGCTTCCTTCTCAAACTGCTTGCATTTTTCTTCGATAAAATCTCTCACCGCATTTGCGTTCGCACTGAATTTCAGCGGGAGCACCTGTGTTTCCTGTCCAAGATTTTTCCTGTCCTTGTAGCGCTTTATCGGATTGCCGGAATTGCCAAGATCGATGGCGTCCTGCACCACGTTTCTGTTATCCCACTGCAGCCCAAGCTCGCTTGCCGTCGCTTCAACGCTGTCCTCTCCCACCTGGACAGTGATCACCGCCGAGCGTGCCTGCGCGATCCGCTGCTCCACCAACGTATCCGCCTCGCTGTATGTCATGCCGGACACATTGATATCGCTAATATAGATACCATCGCCAACGCGCACCTGCTCCTCTGCAGATGCACAAAAGACGCCCATCGCCGCAAATGCGAAAATAAGCGTAATCAGAAACCTCTTTTTTAATTTCATTTTATACCCCCGGTCTTTCTTATAAAAACGCGCCGATAATCGTCGTGACCACCATCGCCAGGATCAGCAGAATTGCGATCACTGCGGCAATTACACGTCTTCTATCGTCCTTCTTTTTCATGTTCGCCATATTTATCACCTCTTATCCTCAGCCTGTTAATAGCTATCCGATGCTATGTCTATTCTATGCTATTTTGCCAAATCTATCAAGTAAATTTTATGTGAACAGTAATGCTGCTTCCTTTCTCTTACAATACCACCTCGCAGGCAGCCGCTTCCTGTGTCAGCGGACTGCGCTTCTGATAATCAAACAGGATCCAGCGTGTCCCCTCCCGGCAGTCCCCGCATACATTGTAATGAAACCGCTCCAGATGCGTCATGTTCATCATCTGCTTCGCACTGCGCCCCTCATAGCCCGCGAGCAGACTGCGTTTTTCCTCCTCCCTTCGGAAAAACGCCAGCATCTCCGGTTTGTCGGCGTTCTGATCCCCCGCCCATGCCGGGCGGCTCTTGCTGTTTTCGCGCAGATACAGATCAAAAATCAGCAGCTCATCATAAAGCGCAGCGTCCGTTTTTGTGCGGATAAAATCGCGTAAAATATCAAAGCGCGCCATCCGCGTGTGCTTCTTTCCGGCATTCCCGCTGCGCTCGTAATACTCTGCCAGCTCCAGATACATTGCGAACGGATGCGCAAATTCCCCCTCCAGACGGCCCATGGTGTGCGCAAACTGTCCGCTGTTGTAGTAGACCTCCACCATCTCCTCGACCATTTTCAGCTTCAGAAGCTCGCCGTAGGAAACCCAGCGGGTATGCAGCACCTCGTAAACCGGCTGCCTTCGGTAGCAAAGCCCGTAATCCGCCGCCCTCCGGTGCATCTTCGATCCCTTTAAGACCTTCAGAAAGCCAAGCTGAAGCTGCTCCGGGTGCAGTCCGTACACATCATTAAAAGAACGCACAAAGCTTTCATAATCCTCACAGGGCAGCCCGGCGATCAGGTCGAGATGCAGGTGGATATTTTCGCCGCTCTGCAGCCTTCGCACGATCGCAGACAGTTTTTCAAAATCAGAAATCCGATTGATTTCCGCCAGTGTCTTCGGATTCGTCGACTGCACTCCGATCTCCATCTGTGCCAGCCCCGGACGGAAGGTATTTAAAAGCGCCAGTTCCTCTTCACTCAGCAGCTCAGCTGCGATTTCGAAATGAAAATTTGTCACACCGTTGTCATGTTCTCTGATAAACCGCCAGATTTCCATTGCGTGGCTGTGACGGCAGTTAAACGTCCGGTCCACAAACTTCACCTGCGGAACCTTCTGCTCCAGAAAAAAAGCCAGTTCGCGCTTCACCTTTTCCGTACTGCGGAAGCGCACACTTTTATCTATAGAAGAAAGACAGTAGCTGCACGAAAACGGACAGCCGCGGCTGCTCTCATAGTAAATGATGCGGTTTTCAAAATCTTCCAGGGAATCGTACAGAAACGGCAGTTTATCCATATCAAGACACGGACGCGGCGCAGTGGTATGGACCGCTCCCATTGTATCCCGAAACACGATTCCACGGATATCCGGCTGCCCGCTCTCACGGCAGGAATACCAGGCGGCAAGTTCCGCAAAGGTTTCCTCTCCCTCGCCCACCATGACGCCGCGCACCTGCGGATGGTTCGCAAGAAACGCCTCCGCATCATAGGATGCCTCCGGTCCGCCAAGCCATAACTCCGTCTCCGGCAGGATATGCGGCAGATCATCAAGAAGCTCTTCCACCTTCCTGAGATTCCAGATGTAGCAGGAAAACGCCAGTACATCCGGCTTCTTTTTGTAAATCCCGCGCAGGATTTCGTCCGTCTCCTGGTTAATTGTAAATTCTGCGATTTCTATCCCGCAAAAAGCAGGCGTTCCTTTCCCGCCGCTTTGCCGCGGCGCCGCCGTATCTTCACAGGCTGCGTGCCCGCCCTTTTCCTTCAGGAAACGCTCCGCGTATGCTTTCAGACTATACACCGCCGGATTGGAATGTATATATTTTGCGTTGATGGCCGCCAGTAAAATCTTCATGATGTTCCTCTACATTAATTCTTTCATCAGGTATCCGTAAATCTGCTGGCTCTTCTTTTTCCAGTTATCGCAGAGAACGATCGCCTGCTGCTCCAGAGGCACCGTAAGCGCCACCTCCACCAGAATATTCTCCTTCTCCTTCACCTGGAGCTTCGCCGTAAATTCATTTCCACTTGTCCGGTAATAATCTGCGATCACCGCGTTGTCATTTCGCATCTGCAGCTTATTCTTGCGGAAATACGTTTCAATATCGGCTTTTATCCCGTCGGAAACATCATTTCCAAAATAAGCAAGCGTCTCCTTCCCGCTCTCGGTCATCACATAGCGCGTGCTGTTGCGGATCGTTTTTGCCTCCAAAAGACCGGATTCTATCATGTCCGCCAGCGTCTCCTGCACGGTAAAGTAATCCGTGTACTGCTCTTCCAGTATAAACGCCGTGATCTGGCTGTTCGTAAGCTCAAATTCCACCTTGTCCAGCATAGATAAGATAATCAATTTGTAAAGTGTATGCACATCCTGCATGTGCGATCCCCCTCTCACGTATTGCCGGAGTCTGCTGCCCCTTCTATCATTGCTCTGAAAAATATTTCCCCTGCCAGATTGCCTCTTCCCTCATCCGGCTGTGAATGGTGTTCAGCACCGTCCGCTTTTTGCTGCTCCAGAGCGGAGCTAAAAGAAGCTCTTTCGGGCCGTCCCCTGTCAGCCGATGGATCGTGATATCCGGCGACAAATGCACCACACAATCCAGGATCAGGTCAATGTAAGCGTCCATAGACAGAACCTGTATCGCAGGCTGCTCCGCCGCATCGTTTGCATCCGGTATTTCATCGCAGCCGCGCGCGCCGTGCATCTGCCGCAGGTACAGTTCCCCGAGATCCGTGCCGCGCAGAATGTGCAATAGCTGCAGCTTGATGCCCTGGATGTCTGCCCGATTCAGATAGTCTATCGTCTCCAGTATTTCTTTTCGTCCCTCTCCCGGAAGCCCCAGAATGGTGTGTACGATCACTTCAATATTGCGGCTGCGCAGCCCGCGCACCGCCTCCTCAAAGCAGGAAAGCTCATAGCCTCTGCGGATAAAGCGCGCCGTCTGCGGATGTATCGTCTGCAGCCCCAGCTCTACCCACACGGGCTTTTTGTGATTCAGTCGCCCAAGAAGCTCCAGCACTTCTTCGGGCAGGCAGTCTGGTCTTGTGGCTACCGAGAGCACCGCCACCTCGTCATCCCCGATTGCTTCCGTAAAGATTTTTTCCAGATATGCCGCAGGCGCGTACGTGTTTGTGTATGCCTGAAAATAGGCGATGTATTTTCTCGCCGGCTTCTTTTTACGCAATGCTTCCTTCTGCCAACGAATCTGCTCTGTAATCGACAGACTGCGGTCGGCGGCAAATTCCCCGCTCCCGCCCGCGCTGCAGAAAATACAGCCGCCCGTTCCCACGGTTCCATCGCGGTTCGGGCAGGTCATTCCTCCGTTCAGAGAAAGCTTATACACTTTTTCGCCAAACTGCTCCCGCAGTCGGAAATCCAGAGAGCGGTACGGCTTTTCACCCCACATGCGTCTCTGCGTTTCTGCCTGGTCCTGCATTTTTCCTCCGCTCCCTTTTCCAAATTACCTATTTATAGATTATAGCTTCCGCTGCATTTCCTGTCAACAAGGCGCGGCTACCTCTTCCCCTTTTTCCTTCTGTGTGGTATACTGGTGGAAAATAAAAACTCATTTATTCAAAAAGGAGTACATAATGAATTTAACCCAGGATCAACAGGAAAAGCTTACGCTCGCTATCCAGGCGGCGATCGGCGTACTTGTTATCGGGCTGTCCGTGAGAAACACCGCCCGGATACAAACCGCCGAGATGAAAAAGCTTGCCAGAAAGGACACGAAGCAGCAGGCACGTATGCAGAAAAATGAGTATGCTATGAAAAATAAGCTGCTGAAGCAAAAGTACCGCGCAAAGCTCAGACGCGCCAGAAATTCCGGCAGACGCAGCCCGCTTTTTACTGCGGGCAGAAAGCCGCGGTCCGGCAAGGAAGCCCTTTTCTCACGCCTCATGTAACCAGTCCATATATTTCCGGATCTGCTTTTCGTATCCATTTTCGGATGGATGATAGAATACCTGGTCTTTGATCTCATCGGGCAGATACTGTTGCCGCGAAAAGTGTTTCGGGAAGTCGTGCGCATACTCATAGCCAACGCCGTGGCCGAGCTTTGCCGCTCCTTTATAATGGGAATCCTGCAGATGCACCGGCACGGTCGCCTTGAAATTTTTCACTGCCTCCGCCGCCGAGAACACCGCGTTGCAGGCGGCATTGCTCTTTGGCGCCGTGGCAACGTACAGGACCGCCTGTGAAAGAATGATCTGCGCCTCCGGCATTCCGACGCGCTCTACCGCCTGCGCCGCGGCAACCGCCACCTGCAGAGCCTGCGGGTCTGCGTTTCCCACATCCTCCGATGCGCAGATCATGATACGGCGCGCAATAAACGTCACGCTCTCACCCGCATACAGCATCCTCGCAAGATAATAGACCGCCGCGTCGGGATCAGAGCCGCGCATACTCTTGATGAACGCCGAGATCGTATCGTAATGATTGTCCCCTGTTTTGTCATAACGCACCGCCCGTTTCTGAATGCACTCTGACGCTACGTCAAGCGTCAGATGAATTTTCCCATCACTGCCGCGCTCTGTTGTGAGAACGCCAAGCTCCACTGCGTTCAGCGCTGCCCGGGCGTCTCCGCCCGCCACATCCGCCAGAAAATTCTTTGCATCCTCATCGATCACCGCGCCGTAATTGCCCATCCCGCGCTCTTTATCGTACACCGCGCGGTCAATTAACTTGCAGATGTCCTCCTTCGCGAGCGGCTTCAGCTCAAACACGACGGAGCGGGAAATGAGCGCGCTGTTCACCTCAAAATACGGATTCTCCGTCGTCGCTCCGATGAGGATCAGTGTGCCGTCCTCCACAAACGGCAGAAGATAATCCTGCTGCCCCTTGTTGAAGCGGTGAATCTCATCCACGAAAAGAATCGTCTTTCTTCCATACATGCCAAGGCTGTCCTTCGCCGCCCTCACCACGTCCTCCATGTCTTTTTTCCCGGCAACCGTCGCATTGATCTGCTTAAAATCGGCGCTGGTCGTGTTGGCGATCACCTTCGCAAGCGTTGTTTTCCCCGTGCCGGGCGGTCCGTAAAAAATCAGCGAGCTCAGCTTATCCGCCTTGATCGCACGGTACAAAAGCTTTCCCTCCCCGATGATCTCCTGCTGCCCGACCACCTCCTCCAGTGTGCGCGGGCGCAGGCGCGAAGCAAGCGGCGCTTCACGCTCCATGGTATTTTGTCTCATATAATCAAATAAATCCATCGTATTTCCTTCCTGTTCTTCCTTTGCCGGTTACTGTTCACGTCGTTCACAGTAACATTCGCAAATCCATTTAAAATTCGCTCCGCGAATGGGATTTGCTCACACCTGTATCACTTTCTTACGGACTTTGCCCACAGGACTAGCTGCGCGTCGCAGTGAATGCAAAGTCCTGACCTGAACAGTAACCTTTGCCGGACCATTGCCGTTCACACCATTCACAGTTTGAGACCGGCGTCAACGGTAACGCTGCGCCACTGTTTATTCCAGCAGCAGCTCCTCCACCGTCACGAACACAAAACCGCGCGCCTGCAGGATATCCACGATCTGCAGCGCCGCTTCTACAGAAGATTCGTAGTAGTCGTGCAGCAGAATGATGTCGTTGTCGGATGCCTTTGTCACTACTTTGTCGACAATCTGTGCGGTGTTTGCCGTCGTCCAGTCTAAGGGATCGATCGTCCAGCGCACAGGGATCATCGAGATGAGGCAGTCCAGATTATCGTCCCAGTTGCCGAACGGCGGGCGCACGTAGGGCGTCGCCTCCCCGGTGATTTCTTCCACAAGGTCACTGGTTTTCTGCAGCTCCTCGCACACCTTTTCACTGCTCATTTTGCTGACGTCCGCATGGTCATAGGTGTGATTTCCGATTAAATGTCCGTCCTCCGCCATCTGCCGTATCAGCTCCTCCCGCCCCGGGATGTTCTCTCCAACTACAAAAAACGTGGCTTTCACGCCACGCTGCCGCAGCCCCTCCAGGAGCTTCTGCGTGTACACCGGATGGGGACCGTCGTCAAAGGTGAGCGCAATTTTCTGCGGCATACTATCTTCTTCTATATCTGACTGCGCGGCTGCATCTTGGGAATCCGGCTGTACATTTTCCGCTCCCGCATCCGGCTGCGCGCCGACCGCCTGTGTTTCCTGCTGCTTTTGTACGTAAATGCTGAAAAAAATCATAAATGCGAACAGCACGAACATCCACCGTCCGCCGCGGATCATCGTTTCCTTCATAGGCACACTCTGCTGATTTCTTGTTCCTATCGTATGCGTGCGTCCGCGGATTTATTCCCGCGCGCAACGAGCCCGGCATATGCCCGCACATCCATTTGGCAATTGCCGCGAGGGTCAGATCCCCGTCCCTTTTGGCGGAAAGAACAAGCCAGGTCATCCCCGCGGCCTCCTGCGGGGCATTTGACTTCCTGCGCTCTATGCCTCTCCGTCGCTTTCCTGCTGCTCCGTCACCATTTGACCTGCTGTCTGGTCGTCTGCCCGCTCCGGCGCTGTTTCGCCTGCCGCTTCGTCTTTCCCCGCCGCTTCGTCTGTCTCCTCTGATATCTCCGGTTCCGTTTCCTTCACACCGTGATAAAAAACGTCCTGGCTGTCACGCTTTGGCTTCATGGTGATCACGTAGATCATCGCGCCCACAATACCGTTTCCGCCTGCATTTCCCATACTGTACAGGAAATATGCGATTCCGGCAAGTCCGGCAAAATCAAGCGCAATAAACTTCATATAAGCCGTTTTCTGCTCCTGCGTGATCCCTGCGAACCGCTTCATCACGACTGGCTCGACAATATCCGTTAAAATCCAGAAGATCAGCAGCGAAGCCGTGATCAGAATATCCGACTGCCGCCCCGTCAGCTTTTTGGAAAATGTGCCGTATGTCATGATCGCCACCGCGATCGCGAGCTGAGCGAGCGCCAGATACGTCACCCATGGTCTTTTTTTCTTGTCTTTCTCCATAAATCTTTCCTCCGCACAGGATTTCTTTCGCTTAGTATACTGCGATCTGCGCTGTTCATGCAAATACGAGCACGCAGATCATTTTCAGTATAAACGATTTTTCCCTCTTTTGCAAAACATTTGTAGACAAACAATATTTACCCTGCTATACTTAGAAATTACTTAGCCACGATATCTTCAGATTGAGTGGCTACTTATACGTAAGGAAGAAAGGAAGAAACACATGCAACAAACCCAGGTAAAAGAAAACAAAATGGGCGTCATGCCTATCCCGAAGCTGCTGATCTCCATGTCGCTGCCGATCATGCTCTCGATGCTGGTGCAGGCGCTCTACAATATCGTAGACAGCATTTTTGTATCCAGAATCGACGAGTATGCGCTGACCGCCGTTTCGCTGGCGTTCCCCGTGCAGAATCTGATGACAGCGGTTGCATCCGGCACCTGCGTCGGCATAAATGCGCTGCTTTCGCGCAGTCTTGGCGCAAAGAACGAGCGCGACGCCAGCCTTGCAGCCAACAACGGCATTTTTCTCGGCATTCTCAGCTATATCGTGTTTGCGCTGATGGGGATTTTCGGCTCCCGGTTTTTCTTCGCCGTCCAGATAAAAAAAGCGTCCGAGGCACTTATTATCGAATACGGTACGCAGTACCTCACCATCATTCTCACCTGCTCGTTCGGCGTTTTTATGCAGTTTACCTTCGAGCGTCTCCTGCAGGCGACCGGAAAAACCTTTTACACCATGATCACCCAGGGACTCGGCGCGATCATTAACATTATCCTCGATCCGATCATGATCTTCGGTCTCTTTGGAATGCCGAAAATGGGCGTTGCGGGAGCGGCAGTCGCCACCGTCATCGGACAGATCATTGCCATGCTGCTCGCCCTGTTTTTTAATCTGAAGAAAAATTCTGAAATCCATATCACGCTGAAGAGATTTCGCCCCAACGGACGCATTATCCGCACCATTTACGCGGTCGGCGTTCCCTCCATTATCATGATCGCGATCGGCTCGGTAATGAATTTCTGCTTCAATAAAATTCTGCTGATGTTTACCTCGACGGCAACCGCGGTATTCGGCGTTTATTTCAAGCTGAACAGCTTCGCGTTCATGCCGGTGTTTGGTCTGAACAACGGCATGATCCCGATCATTGCCTACAACTATGGTGCCGCAAATAAAAACCGCATCAAGGATACTATAAAGCTGAGCGTCTTCATTGCCGTCGCTATCATGATCCTTGGTCTGCTGGTGTTCCAGCTCATACCGGATAAGCTTCTGCTGCTCTTTAACGCATCGGAAAATATGCTGGAGATCGGCGTGCCCGCGCTGCGCATCATCAGCCTGAGCTTCTTGTTTGCCGGATACTGCATTGTGATCAGTTCCGTGTTCCAGGCGCTCGGCAACGGCGTTTACAGTCTGATCGTATCGGTGGCTCGTCAGCTCCTGGTGCTTGTGCCGGCGGCATATCTGCTCGCCGTCACGGTCGGTCTAAACGCGGTATGGTGGAGCTTCAATATTGCCGAAATCGTTTCGCTGATCTTAAGTACCATACTTCTCAAAAAAATCTACAAAGAAAAGGTACAGCCGCTTACGGCTCAATGATACATAATATAAGGGCAGATTTCTCTGCCCCCGTCTTATAAAAACTTATTCAGTTGGGCGTCGTATTCATAGCCGACGCCCTTTAATTTTTCCACCAGCTCATCTTTATCCAGCTCCAGCCCCTCCGCGAGCGCGTCCAGGCTGGGATAGAAATCGCGAAGCTGTGTATTGACATAGCTTAACAGCATCATCGGATCCTTCGGTATCATGCGCGCACCTCCGCCGTCAGCCTGCCGTCCTTTACGTCAAGCGTGATCACATCGCCGCCGCGCACATCGCCGGAAAGGATCTCCCGCGCCGCCATCGTCTCCACATTTTTCTGCAGGAACCGCTTCAGCGGTCTCGCGCCGTACATCGGATCGTAGCCGCCGTCAATGATGAATGCCTTCGCCGCGTCCGTGAGCTGCAGAGAAATATCCTGGGCTTCCAGACGTTTATTGAGATCCGCCATCATCAGATCTACGATATGTCCGATGTTTTCCTTCGTCAGCGGCTTGAACATAATGATCTCGTCAAGACGGTTCAGAAACTCCGGACGGAAATGTGCCCGCAGATCGTTCATCACCAGCTCCTCGCATTCCGGTCTGATCGTGCCGTCGTCCTCGATGCCCTCCAGCAGATAAGAGGAACCGATGTTGGACGTCATGATCAGAATGGTATTCTTAAAGTCGACCGTTCTGCCCTGGGAATCGGTGATGCGCCCGTCGTCCAGCACCTGCAGAAGCACGTTGAACACATCCGGGTGCGCCTTCTCGATCTCGTCAAACAGTACGACCGAATACGGCTTTCTGCGCACCGCCTCCGTAAGCTGACCGCCCTCCTCGTAGCCGACATATCCGGGAGGCGCTCCGATCAGACGCGATACGGAGTATTTCTCCATGTATTCACTCATGTCGATACGCACCATATTCTGCTCGTCGTCGAACAGGCTCTGTGCCAGTGCCTTCGCCAGCTCCGTTTTGCCGACACCGGTCGGTCCCATAAACAGGAAGGAGCCGATAGGCTTGGTCGGATCCTTGATACCCGCCTTGGATCGCAGTATTGCGTCCGTCACCTTCTGCACGCCGTCATCCTGTCCGACCACGCGCTTGTGCAGCTCGCCGCTTAAATTCAGAATCTTACTCCGCTCGCTCTCGGTAAGCTTTGCCACCGGAATACCCGTCCAGCGGGAAATAATCCGGCTGATCTCCTCCTCGGTAACGCTCTCGTGTACCAGGGACAGATCTTTATTTTTCACCTTTTCTTCCTCGATTGCAAGCTGCTGCTGCAATTTCGGCAGCTCGCCGTACTGAAGCTGAGCCGCCCGGTTCAGATCGTACTCACGCTGTGCCTTCTCGATTTCTTTATTCATCGCCTCGATCTGCTCACGCAGCTTCGACAGGTTTTCCACAGCGCTCTTCTCGTTATCCCACTTTGCCTTCATGTTGGCAAATTCGTCCTTCAGCTCCGCCAGTTCCTTCTGCAGATTTGCCAGACGATCCTGACTGAGCTTATCGGTCTCCTTCTTCAGCGCCGCTTCCTCGATTTCCATCTGCATGACGCGGCGGCGCAGCTCATCCAGCTCTGTCGGCATGGAATCCATTTCCGTCTTGATCAGCGCGCACGCTTCATCTACAAGGTCGATCGCCTTATCCGGAAGGAACCGGTCGGAAATATAGCGGTCAGACAGCGTTGCCGCCGCCACCAGAGCACTGTCGGTGATCTTGACGCCATGGTAAACCTCGTAGCGGTCCTTCAGACCACGCAGAATGGAAATGGTATCCTCCACGGTCGGCTCATCCACCAGCACCGGCTGGAAACGACGCTCCAGCGCCGCGTCCTTCTCAATGTACTGGCGGTACTCGTCAAGCGTGGTCGCACCGATACAGTGCAGCTCGCCGCGCGCCAGCATCGGCTTTAACATATTTCCGGCGTCCATCGCGCCATCCGTCTTACCTGCGCCAACGATCAGATGCAGCTCATCAATGAACAGGATCATCTCTCCGTCGCTCTTGCGCACGTCCTCCAGCACCGCCTTCAGACGTTCCTCAAACTCGCCGCGGTACTTGGCGCCTGCCACCAGCGCGCCCATATCCAGTGAGAAAATCTTTTTATTTTTCAGTCCCTCCGGGACATCGCCGCGCACGATACGCTGCGCCAGCCCCTCCACGACCGCCGTCTTGCCGACGCCCGGCTCTCCGATGAGCACCGGATTGTTTTTCGTCTTTCGGGACAGGATACGGATGACGTTCCGGATCTCGGTATCACGCCCGATGACCGGATCAAGCTTCTGCTGGCGCGCCTTTTCCACCAGCTCCTGCCCATATTTTTTCAGCGTATCGTAGGTTGCCTCCGGGTTGTCCGAGGTGACGCGCTGGTTGCCGCGCACGGTGGACAGTGCCTGCAGGAAACGCTCCCGGGTAATGCCGAACTCCTTGAAAAGCTCCTTCACAGCCTTGTTCGGATGGCGGATCAGCGCCAGGAACAGGTGCTCAACAGAAATGTATTCATCACCCATCGCCTTCGCCTCGTCCTCCGCAGACACCAGCACCTGGTTCAGGTCGTTTCCGATATATACCTTGCCGCCCGAAACCTTTGTCCGTTTTTCCAGCGCCGACATAATCGCGTTTGCAAAATACTGCGGCTGAATCTCCATCTTTTCGATCAGCTTCATGATCAGACTGTCGTCCTGGTTCATGAGCGCATACAAAAGATGCTCCTGTTCGATTTCCTGGTTTCCGTATTCATAAGCGATCTTTTCCAGGTCGTTGATCGCCTGCAAAGATTTTTGCGTAAATTTATTGATATTCATAACATTCCCCTCCTCTTCTCAGAGAATTTTGCAACAAATGGATTTTTCGTTTTCATTTGTTCTATAACTACTATAACACAGCTTTTTAAAAAAGCAAGTACTTTTTTCAAAATCCGAGGAAATTTTTTGTATGATACCCGCTTCTCATTTTCGCAGGCGTCTGGCGACGGGCACAGACATTTTTGTTTTTCCGTTTCCGGCATTGCAGGAAACGCGGCATGAAGCTGTTCTCTTTTCGGGATTGATTAGCAGATTTCTCTTAGCGGCATATGATAGTAAAAAAGGATAGGAGAGACACCATGAGCACACAAAGCAACGATTGTGAAAGACAGCAGCATGTCCATGAGATCACGGGCATTACCGAGGTCGTCAGAAACTGCCACGACTGTCATAATCATAGATTTGCCACGGTTTCCGGCGAAGCGATGCCGATTCCGGGCAAGCAGGATCATTACCATGAGGTAAAGTTCCGCACTGATTTTGCTGACGGTCATTACCATGAATTCTGCGGTAAATCCTCCGGTGCGATTAACGTGGGCGGCGGCAAGCATGTGCATTTCGCAAAAGCCTGCACCGAAGAGGCCGACGGTCACAGACACGAGTTCCAGGTTGCATCGCTGATCGACAGCCCGACTGATTTCGAATGCAAATAAGCACACAAAAATGTGCAAAGGCGCTCCGGCATCTGCCGGGGCGTCTGCCTAAACAAGTGCTTTCCACTCCTCTTTTGTGATGCAGTTCACATGTTCCACTCTGTTCTCACCCAGCTGCCCCACCCATATTGACTTGTTTGTGTGATGATACTGTCGGTAATTCCTCCGCAATAATGTCCGCCACATATACGCCGCTTGCCGATGCGTGGGACAGGGAGTGCGTAACGCCACTGCCGTCGCCGATCACATACAGGCCTTTGTGTATCGTTTCCAGACGGTCGTTCAGCGCTACTTCCATGTTATAGAATTTCACTTCCACACCGTAGAGCAGCGTGTCGTCGTTGGCTGTGCCAGGCGCGATCTTATCAAGCGCATAGATCATCTCGATGATGCCGTCCAGGATCCGCTTCGGAAGCACAAGGCTTAAATCGCCAGGCGTAGCGGCAAGCGTCGGCTGCACCAGCCCCTCTTCGATCCTGGATCTCGTGCTTCTGCGTCCGCGCTCCAGATCGCCGAAACGCTGCACGATCACACCGCCGCCCAGCATATTTGACAGTCTCGCGATGCTCTCGCCATAACCATTGCTATCCTTAAACGGCTCGGAAAAATGCTTTGCAACCAGCAGCGCAAAGTTTGTGTTTTCTGTCTTTTTAGACGGATCTTCGAAGCTGTGCCCGTTCACCGTCACGATCCCGTTGGTGTTTTCGTTCACGACGATACCGTTCGGATTCATGCAGAAGGTACGCACATTATCCTCAAATTTTTCAGTGCGATACACGATCTTGCTCTCATAGAGCTGGTCTGTCAGATGGGAGAAGATCACCGCCGGCAATTCCACCCGGACGCCGATATCCACACGGTTCGACTTTGTAGGAATCTTCAGCTCCCCGCAGATTTTTTCCATCCATTTACTTCCGCTCCTGCCCACGGAAATAATGCACTGACGGCATATAGCCGTCTCATCTCCCGCAAATACCCGATAGCCGCCTTCTTCTGTCATCTCAATCCGGTCCACCGGCGTGCGGAATCTAAAATCTGCCTTATCCTTCAGCTCGGCGTACAGATTTTCAAGCACCACATAATTAATATCTGTCCCCAGATGACGCACAGAAGCATCCAGAAGCTTTAATTTGTTTTGCATGCATAGCTTCTTAAATTCGCTCCCGGCAGTGGAGTACATCTTCGTCTGTGCGCCGCCGTAAGACACATTGATCGCGTCCACATACTCCATCAGTTCAAGCGCTTTTTCTTTCCCAATATACTCATACAGCGTACCACCGAAATCATTTGTGATATTGTACTTTCCGTCAGAGAAAGCGCCTGCTCCGCCAAAGCCGTTCATGATCGCGCACGGCTTGCATTTTATGCAGCTTTTTACCTTTTTTCCGTCGATCGGACACTTCCGTTTTTCCAGCGAATTGCCGCTCTCGAACACCGCGATTTTCAGATCCGGTCTTTTTTTCACCAGCTGATACGCTGAAAATATACCGCCCGGTCCTGCTCCGATAATAATCACATCATATTGTGTATCCTGCATTTTGCCCATTGTAATACCTCCCCATAAAAAACACTCCGATCACTCGGTACTCTGCAGATATGCCAGCGCCTTCTGATATTTTTTACATCGCTTATAATCCCGCTCCCCCGGATTCGGGATCCTCGAAAGATCGAGATTATGCATGATGTCTGATATTTTCACCGCGCGCGCAATCGGATTCTTTTTTACCGAAAAAATATAATCCCGATATGACATTTCGTCCTCTTTGTTATGTGTCAGCACGCAGATTGCTTCCACCAGCTCCGGCGGAAAACCTTCCGCAAGCAGATCCTGCGCCGTCACACTGCTGTCCTCCAGAACATCGTGCAGCAGCGCCACAATTTTCAGTTCGTATCCCTGCACGCCCGCCGCTACCGCAAGCGGATGATTGATATAAGGATTTCCGCCCTTGTCCACCTGCCCTGCATGCGCACGGATCGCTATCTCTTCTGCCCGTCTGTATAATGCCTCAAGATTCTTCATAGCTCCTGTAAATCTCCCACAATGCTTTCCCATTCTCCGCTGCCAGTTTTACCGCACTTTCATATTCCGGATAGACGCGTTCCTCTTCTCCCAGATAAACCCTCTTTGCATCCATTTCCCCGCACGGTGTGTTTACCCGCACCTGTTCTCTTTTTAATATGCTGCGTGCTTCTATGCGCCTGCGAATGCCGATCGTTGTAGTGTGCCGGAATATCAGCCGCTCCATGTGCGCCCTGTCCTGCGGCTTTGCAAGAACTGTCAGCCGGTACGCCGGGCGGTTTTTCTTCATAAAAACGGGAGTGTAAAACACATCCAGCGCGCCTGCCGCCAGGAGCGTTTCCATCGCAGCTCCAAGCATTTCCCCGGTGCAGTCGTCCAGATTCGCTTCCAGAACCATGATCTCATCCTGCATATATGGCGTATCGAATCCACGACTGCCGCCTTTTTCTGCAGCAGATGTTGGCTCAAAATCGGTACCCGCGTAAACCCGCAGCACATTCGGTATCGACAGATTTTTTGTACCGGCTCCCCAGCCGATTTTTTCTATCCGCATTTGCGGCATTGTGCCAAACGTTTCTGCCAGCTCTGCAATGATCGCCGCGCCCGTCGGGGTGACAAGCTCTCCTTCAATATCAATCTGCATAAGCGGCGCGTCTGCTGCTGCCAGTACTTCCGAAGTCGCCGGTACCGGAACAGAAAGCAGGCCATGCTGGCATCTCACAAAGCCGTTCCCCTCGTGGAGCACCGACGCGCAGACTGCATCCGGCTTTATCATATCGATCAGGATAGCACAGCCCACGATATCAATAATAGAATCCACCGCGCCGACCTCATGGAAGTGTACTTCCTCAATGGATTTTCCATGTACCTTCGCCTCCGCTGCCGCTACGCGCCCGAAGATCCGCAGAGCCAGGTCCTTCACGTTTTCGTTGAGGCCGCTCTGTCCGATTATCCGGCGGATGTCCGCAAAATTGCGATGCGGATGCATGTGCTCATGCGTATGGGCTTCGCCATGCATATGACCGTGCTCATGTGTGTGGACTTCGCCATGTATGTGACCTTCATCATGTGTATGGATCTGGCCGTGCATGTGGCCATCATCATGTGTATGGACTTGGCCGTGCATGTGGCCATCATCATGTGTGTCGGTTTCGCCATGCATATGACCATGCTCATGTGTATGTACTTCGCTGTGCATATGACCGTATTCATGCAGACTCACATTTTCACTTATCTCCGGCACACCGTCCACACATACTGTTACGTGTTTTGCGCGGATGCCGTTTTTCTCTGTTTCTTCTATTGCAATGTGATATCCTTCCAGATGCAGCTTCTCCAGTTCCCGTAAAAACTGCTGCTCATCCGTCCCCAGATCCAGCAGGGCGCCGAGCGTCATGTCTCCGCTGATGCCGGATGCACAATCGAAATATAAGATTTTCCTTGCCAAATTATTTCCTCCCTTTTCCGTCAATACCCAGGCAATATCTTTCTGCCAGCGTGCTCTCACATTGTTGCTGTTCACTCCGTTCACAGCAGCTTTCGCAAATCCATTTAAAATTCACTCCGCTTTCCCGCCAGGCAATTAATACTGTGCGCCATATAGCCAGCGCCGAAGCCATTGTCAATATTCACCACGCTTGTTCCGCTCGCGCAGCTGTTCAGCATGGCCAAAAGCGCCGCAAGACCGTTAAAGCTTGCACCGTATCCAACGGACGTTGGCACCGCGATCACCGGCTTGTCCGTCAGACCGCCGATCACCGACGCCAGAGCGCCCTCCATGCCCGCCACCGCGATCACAACATTTGCGCGGGCGATCACGTCCACCTTTGCAAGCAGGCGGTGAATCCCGGCAACGCCCACATCGTAGACCTCTTCCACTTCATTTCCAAGGAAACGCGCGGTCAGCGCCGCTTCCCTTGCCACTGGCAAATCTGAAGTCCCGGCGCATGCAACCAGGATCATGCCGTTGTTCAGCGGCTGCGCAGGCCTGCCGCGGCTGATGATCCGCGCCGTCTCATCGTACTCCATATCCGGACACACGTTAAGAACCGCCTCGTATTTCTCACGGCTGCATCGTGTCCCGAAAATGTGCTCCGCCCCGTGCGCCAGCATATTTTTCACAATTCCGCAGATCTGTTCTTTTGTTTTCCCAGCACAGTAAATAATTTCCGGCACGCCGGTGCGTACCTCGCGGTGATAATCCACCTTGGCATAGCCAAGCTCCTCAAACGGCTCTATTTTAAGCATTCTCTCCGCTTCCTGCGCATCGATCTGCCCTGCTTCCAGCTGCTTTAAAATTTCCAATGTATTCACAAAACAAGTCTCCTTTCAATCGAACACGCCGCTGCGGATCCCTTCCAGATCAAGCGTCACAAACGAAAATCCCAATTCTTTTATTTTCTGAATCTGCCCGGTAAGCGCCACGATTTTTTCCATATCCTCCCGCGGCACTTCAATGCGCGCAATTTCACCATGTACACGCACACGGCACGCCGGAAATCCGGCATCATGCAGGATTTTTTCCGACGCCCCCACTTTCTGCAGCTTTTCTGCCGTCAGATGCGTATTGTATGGGAAACGGGACGCCAGACACGCCTGCGACGGCTTATTCCAGATGGCGATCCCCCACTCCTTTGCGCATACACGGATGTCTGCTTTTGTAAAACCGCACGCAAAAAGCGGCGAGACAATGCCAATCTCCTCCGCTGCCTGCGCTCCCGGACGATACACCCTCGCATCGTCCGCGTTTTTTCCGTCCGCCACTGTCTGAAATCCATTTTCTGCAGCGCACTTCTGTATCCTGCTCATCAGATGCTTTTTGCAGAAATAGCAGCGCCGCTTATCGTTCGCTGCAAACTCCGGAATCGCAAGTACATCCACATCAAGGATACGGTAATCAGCTCCCATCTCTTTTAAAAGCGCTTCCGCCTCACACACCTCCGCCTCCGGCATCATCAGCCCCCGGCAAAGCACTGCCAGCACGCTGTCTCTTCCAAGCGCACGCAGTGCCGCCGCCAGCAAAAAATGCGAATCAATTCCTCCGGAATACGCAACCGCAAGTCTGCCTTTTTCCTGCAGAAGCCGCTGCAGTTTTTCTGTCTTTTCTGTCATATCCACTGCTCCTTCAAATTAATGGCCCAGCACTTTCTGCGCCATCCGCTTACTCGATTATGCGAAATTCTTCACATGTCATAGCCGCCCGCTTACTCCTTGTCAGATTACCCGAGATTTCCACATACAGCCCCTTTTCATGCGCTTCAATTGCTTTATCATAATCGCTTTTCTCAAGCTGAACTGTCGTAATCCGTTTTTTATCATTTTCATCAAGGTAAACGACCGTAATCTTCCCCTCTTTTCTTTTTGTAACATCCGGGGATGACTCTAATTTATTTATCCTTCCAACAATTTTAGTTGAAGTTTTCTTCTTTTCCTTCAATTTTTCCGCTGCAATCGCTATCGGTTGACAGTAATCATGTGTAAGCAATATCCTGCCTGGCACATCACGTTTATTTTTCACTGCCGGAGACCACTCAGCGATAAACTCCACATTAGCTCCCTCCGAATCAAGGTTTAGACCATTTAGCGCCTCGTAGAAATTGGCGCTTATGACATTCTCCCCGCTTTTCGAAAGCAGTCCTTCTAAATTGTCCTCATCTATATACATTTTAATCTGACAGATATTTTCCATAACACGATTTGTAACCTGTCTGGTCAAAGAAGATGCGCATTGCTCCTCACCGGAAAAAATACTCAATTGTCTATAGCTTTCTTTCTCATCCAATTCAGCAAATGGGCAGACAACAGAAACCACATAGCTTCCGATTTCTGTCTGACCAAAGCGACATCCCGCCAAAAAATGTGAAACAACATCATCTGTGCATCCCTGGTGATATTTTCTCGGATGCAGTATATCCAGTGCTGCTGCCGCCAGTAATTTTTTTGCATTCTCATATATCCGGATAGCATCGTCAAACAGAATGCTCCCCGCTTCTATATTCTTTCTCTCCAGTCTGATCTTCAAAATATCTGTATTCGGATTCAGCAAATAAAGCATTACCTGCTCGACCGCCTTATTCTCTGCCTCTGCAACAGTCATGATCGCCTTATACATCGCCTCTTTGTAATCTGACAGATGCTTTTCCATAGGTATTACCACCTGATAAAAATTACCCTGCTTCTCATACTGATAAATTCTCACATATGTTTTTTTGCTGGGATATAACCTCCACCCCATATCTTTTAAATACTTTGCAAAGGCAAGGGGATTAATCTTTTCTGTCAAATTCAAAAAGTCCACTGAATAAATCACGGCCATTCCTCCCTTGCAACCTTTTCTAAAATAAGAAGCAGCATTTCCGTATTCAGTACATTCTTTTTTTCTATTCGGACGCTTACCGTACCAATCTTAGATGATTCCTGCTCCCCGGAAAATTCTGCCCAATACATACATCCTTTTAAGAGCAATTCTTCCCGGCTCCAGGACAACCACTCCTCATCCTTTTCCGGCAGCACCAGTAGCCCAAGAATAATCGGCGATGTAGCCGGCAGGCATAAATCATTATAATTCTTTACCTTTAGCTTATATGTTATGGCGTCATCCTTTTCTGCATACTGGCTGACGGATGATGTACATTTTAGCTGTATTCTCAATTCAGCATTATATTTTCTCTGACCATCCAAAGTAATTGTCTTTTTAAGTATCCCATCTGTACTGTCCGCATCATGCCGGGTGATCTCATATGCTATGCCAGCATGTGCGCACAATGCAGAAATATAACTGATACTAATGTCTTCTTTTCTCTTTGTTATCTGCATAGCATACCTCCTTTTGCATCATTATATCTCATATGCTATGATTATGTCCACATAAAATTTATGAATTAAGTGTGAATTTCAAAGAGAAAGGTGTTTGAGGCTGGCGTGAACAGCAACAAGAAAATCTCAATGTTCATACCGGCTGCGGAGCAGCGCGATCTCCCGCGTATAGCCCTCGTCATCGTTCGGCGTCTCCAGAATAAACGGGAGATGGCAGAGCTTCGGATGATTGATCACGCGCACCAGCGCCTCCAGCCCGATCTGCCCTTCGCCGATCCTCGCATGGCGGTCTTTGTGACTGCCGAGCGGGTTCATGCTGTCGTTTAAGTGGATCGCACAGAGATGCTCAAGACCGATGATGCGGTCAAACTCCTCCAGAACGCCGTCCAGATTTTCAGCAATATCATAGCCGCCGTCCCACACATGGCAGGTGTCCAGGCAGACGCCCATCTTTTCCTGCAGCTCCACCTTATCCAGAATGGCGCGCAGCTCCTCAAAATTCCGCCCGATCTCGCTGCCCTTGCCTGACATCGTCTCCAGCAGGACCGTCGTGCTCTGCTCCTTTGTGAGCGTTTCGTTTAACATCTGCGCCGTATAGGCAATTCCAACTTCTGCCCCCTGTTTCACATGACTGCCCGGATGAAAATTGTAGTAATTTCCCGGCGTGTATTCCAGCCTTTTCAGATCGTCTGCAAAGGTATTTTTCGCAAATTCCCGCAGATGCGCGTCCGCCGAGCAGGGATTTAAGGTATAAGGCGCATGCGCCACCAGCTTTGCAAAGCCCTGTTCCTTCGCAAGCTCAAGAAACGCCGCCGCGTCCGCCGGATCGATCTCCTTTGCCTTTCCGCCGCGCGGATTTCTGGTAAAAAACGCGAAAGTATTCGCGCCCAGCTTTATCGCCGTTTTCCCCATCGCAAGATACCCCTTCGAGAAGGACAGATGATTTCCTATTTTCAGCATAACAATTCCTCTCTATCACAAAATACTGTGCTTCAGAAAAGCAGGTTCACAAAGCCGATCACCGCACCGAGCAGACCGCCGATCCACACCAGCGCGTTCAGCTCTTTGCGTGAGATCTCCATGATCAGCGCCTCCAGCTCCTTTATATCAAACTCGTTGATCTTATCCTCGACAATACCAGAAACATCCAGCCGCTCGATAAAGCGCCCGGATTTCTTTTCCAGTATCTCCAGATACAGATTCCATATCTTTTCCTTGAACATATCTTTTTTCTGCCAGAGCCAGATGGCGGCCTCCTTTATCGGCTTGTCCATCCATTTCCGGTATTCATCGTCGATATAGCCCTTAATGATTTCCGGACACTGCTCCCCGATCACCTCGTCGATCCGCTGCGCAATCGTCTCCTGTGACTTGCGGATCGCCGGCTCCGCTACCATTGCCACCATGGTGTTTAAATTCGACAGAACCTCCTCGATCGCGTACTCCAGAATAGTATCCCCGATCTTCTGGGATACGAGCCGCTCCGTCACATAAGCAGACACATTATCTCCCACATATTCCACGGCGGAATCAACCGGAAGATACAGCCCTTTCTGTTCCAGAAATTCATGCACCGTCCCCTCTTCGTGACCGAGCTTTTCTATCACGCTGTCCACCTTTTTGTCAAAAGCGCCGTGCAGTGTATCCGACGCGAGCGCTTTCTGCAGCGTGTCTTTATCAAGCAGTTTATCCCCGATTACCTTGCCGATCGCTTTTGCGATGCGGGGCTGCTCCTTTGGGATCAGTCCCGGCGTAAACGGCAGGGTAAATTTGCCGATTTTCACCGGATGGAACGGGCGGAACAGCATTTTGATCGCAATCCCGTTCGTGATAAGACCGATCAGGCCGCCGATCACCGGCGCGGCAATTATTTTTAAATCTATCATTCCAACCACTCTTTTTCTATTGTTTCCTTTAGCGTTCCAGACATCTGATAAAAGTGTTCCTTCGTTTCCATAAAGCACCTCTGTTAGCTATCATACCATATTTCACAGGCTGCTGTCCATGAAATTATCCCCGTCCGGACAGCATTCAACGAATACGATAATTTCAGACTTCTTTTCTGGTTTCCCGCATGAATTTTCCGACTCTGCACACACTATTTTTTGAAAAATCAAATGCCTCGCGGGAGTCGCCAAATGGATACCTGGGCCCGTTGCCCGCGGGACTAATTATGATGTTGGGGCCAAAATCCCCGACTATGATGCGTTTACACGAAAGGAGACGTTACGTATGAAGAGAAAAGAAACGAACGAGACGATTATCGAGTCCTACGATTACCTTGGAAAGTCCGCTTCCCGGACAGACTGCACCGGCCTGATCCCCTCAGCGCTGCAGAGCGATTACGAATTGGAATCTTATGAAAGTATCTATCCGTTCCGTCCGCCGCACATCGCTGGCGAGACGGAATCAGATGCCGTTTCCGGCAGAGCAGAGCCAAACGCAAAGTCAGCTGCTATTCACTCCGTTCACAGCGACCTTCGCAAATCCATTTAACCAAAGTGAGACTTTTGTAAAGAGTAATACAAAATCCACTTGTACGAACCACCTCCTGTGATATATAATAAACTACGAGTAAAAATTATTCACAGGAGGTACATAATGGAAAAGTCAAAGGTTTATTTTACCAACCTGCGCACAGACGGAAACCACACTCTGCAGCAGAAGCTTGCGCATCTGATTAAAAAAGCGGGCATCGCCAACATTGATTTTGAGAATAAATATACGGCAATTAAAATCCACTTTGGCGAGCCGGGCAACCTTGCCTACCTGCGCCCGAATTACGCAAAGACGGTGGTCGACATCGTGAAGGAGCTGGGCGGCAAACCGTTTCTGACGGACTGCAACACGCTCTATGTCGGCGGACGCAAAAATGCGCTGGATCATATCGAGAGCGCTTATGTGAACGGATTCTCCCCGTTTTCCACAGGTTGTCACATTCTGATCGCCGACGGTCTGAAGGGCACGGACGACGTGCTGGTCCCGGTAGAAGGCGGCGATTATGTAAAGGAAGCGAAGATCGGACGCGCCGTGATGGACGCCGATATCGTCATCAGCCTGAGTCATTTTAAAGGACATGAGGCGACCGGCTTCGGCGGCGCTCTGAAGAATCTCGGCATGGGCTGCGGTTCCCGCGCCGGAAAAATGGAAATGCACAGCGCCGGAAAGCCGTCTGTAAATGCGGACGCCTGCGTGGGCTGCGGAGCCTGCACACGGATCTGCGCGCACGGAGCCGCTGTTGTGACAGACAGAAAGGCTTCCATCGATCACAATAAATGCGTAGGCTGCGGCAGATGCATCGGCGTCTGTCCGAAGGATGCGGTAGAAGCGGCAAGCGACGAGGCAAATGATATCTTAAACTGCAAGATTGCCGAATATTCCAAGGCAGTCATCGACGGCAGGCCGAATTTCCACATCAGCCTAGTGATCGATGTTTCCCCGAACTGCGACTGTCACGCGGAAAACGATCTCCCGATCGTGCCGGACGTGGGCATGTTCGCCTCCTTCGACCCGGTAGCGCTCGACGTGGCATGTGCGGACGCGGTGAATGCGCAGCCTGTCATCCACGGAAGTATCCTCGATGAAGCGCGCCAGAAGCACGATCACACCGGACACGATCATTTCCACATGAATCATCCGGATACAAACTGGAAATCCTGCATCGAACATGCAAAGAAGATCGGCATCGGAACCGATGAATACGAATTGATTGAAGTGTAAAAAATGTTTTTCTTCAGAAAATCAGCAGCCGTTTCACCGGCTGCTGATTTTCTGAGTCATCCAGGTCACCGCCATGACCACCAACACAGCATACATTGTAGAAACCAGCCGGAACACGCCATACCAGATGCGGGCTGTTCCAGGCAGGGTACATGCAACCAGCACAAACGTAACGCCGCCAATTCTGGCATTTATATAAGGTACCCCCGCCGCCTTGCACAGATACAGTGTCAGTAATACACCTGCCGCCACCATAAGCGGCATTAGCCATTCATTGGCTGCCGCCTGATCAATAAGAATTACCGCCAACGCCGTCAGCCCGCCGATCGCTGTAATAATCAAACGGTTAATGCTGGCTTTCCTGCTGGCTGGCAAATTTTCCTGGCAGCAGAGCAGGCAGGCAATGCATGACGTCATTTTCTGTACAATTTCCAGCTTCATAGTTCCAAAAGAAAAATTTACGCCAAAATGATCCAGAACCGTCGCCGTTAATCCGCAGATCAGTACCGAAACCGCAATCCGCATATCCAGAGCGGTAATTCTTTTTTCTTCTGCTCCCATCCGCTTCTCCTCTTTTCAAGATATTATGTAATCACACCTTAAAATCCTGTCTTTTCCAGCCAGTCTGCCGCAAAATCAAAGCAGTTTTTTACTGTATCGCCAAACTCGCCCGGATACTTTTGCGCATCCTCCTGTGGCGTAAAGTTATGGGAAGCCCCCCGTACAAAGGCAATCGTCTTGTCTTTGCTGGCAATATTTTCGTAAATCTGCTCCGAAGCTAAAAATTCATAGCTCCCGGTCATTCCCATAATCAATGCAGGAACCGTCACTCCCATTACATTTCCCGGCGTGCAGCAATAACTGGATTTCCATTCTATTCCGTAAATACGGCTTTCATCGTAGTAGAACCCATTTGTCCGCACCGCCGAATTTGTCAGATAGGTTCTTACCGTAGAAACGTTCGTCGCCATTTCGTTTACCGTTACCATATTTTTTGTAAAATGCGGTTTTCTAAGAGAATAAATTACTTCCGTTTTTATTGTCCCATCCGCATAAATCTGCGGCCATTCATGAATGGTGTGGCTCAGAAGGCGGATATCCTGCGGAAACAGTTTGTTATTTGGTGCCATCTGGGAACCGCCCGCCACCACAAAGGGTTCATCATCTTCAAAATTACCATTTTTTTCATCAATTGCACGCAGTCGGTCCAGCGCGGCGTCAATAAGAGCTTCATTTCTCTTTTCCTGCGCTTTCTGGTATTTGCGGATAAATTCTTCTGAATAGTGCGCACCATTTTCCGAAAATCCATTTGCCGGATCAAACAGATCAAAACCCGGTCTTAAATTACGGCTGCTGAGGTTGTCAGAAATCCCCGGCTCCAGACTAAGCAGTGTCATTACGCCGTTTCCCCAGTTTGAATCCAACAGCATAATAGCATCTGCCGCCGGAAGCTCTCCGATATCTGAAAGCTTGATAATTTTTTCTTCGTCCTGAAAGGTTTTTACTCCGTTTTCCGCCACATTCTGATATGCACTCATGAGCGTGGCGCCGCCGCTATGTCCAAGCAGAACCACCTTTTCCACTGAGTCCAGATTTTTCAGATAAGTCATCGCCCGCGCTGCATCCAGCAGCTTCCGGTCCAGTGTCTCACACGATTTTTCCACTCTGGAAGCCAGCACAGTAAACCCGCGCTTTGCCAGCTCAGGTGCCGGAACAAAGCCGTAATAAGTATCATCCGAATGCATCAGCAGGATACCGGTTCCCCGTCTCTGCTCCGGCGATACCGGCTCATATAGAATGCCGCCCTGTTCCCGTCCAAGTGGTATATAAGTATTTTTAATCTCGCAATATGTTCTTTCCATATCGATAAACTCCTTCATCATATTCCCGGCTGATAAAAAGACATATACGACGCTCCCGGCTGTTTCGGTCCCTGCCGGTGAACACGCAGTCTTCCGTCTTTCTCTATCCGGTAGACTGTCAGCTCGCCGCCTACCAGACAGGAAGACAGGATATATTTCCCATTTGGAAAAATTGCCAGACCGCGCGGTCGTACACCGGGAACCGGAAGGTTCTGCAGAACCTCCAGGCTGCCGTCCTCCTGATCTACCCGCAGTACGCCGATCACATCAGCCGCATTGATCAGTGTATACAGATATGTTCCCGTCCTGTCCATCACGAACCCCTGCTGTTCCAGCCTCGTATCCGTCTTTACCGGCAGCGACTGATCCAGTGCATTGACCACGCAGATGCGCTCTAACTGCCCATCCTCCCGATACCGGAAAGCAGTCACATAGCATTTACCATCATAAGATGCTTCATGATTCACAAACAAAAAGGGCTTTTCCGGATGAAACAATACATAGCGCGGCGAAGCGCCTTCCCGGTCTGTCAGCATCTTATTCAGCAGAATCATCTGCTTTTTTTCATAGTCAAACGTATATAAATACAGATAACCCGTTCCCTTGTCTGCTACCGCCAGCAGTCTTCCGGAAGGCGAAACGACCGCAGAATGCGGATGTGCCTCACAATCGTGTGCATGATCAATATTTTCTACCAGTTCAGCAGGCATTCCATCCTTATCCAGGCGATACACCTGCACATCCGCCTCCGGCCATGCACAGGACGTTTCCACGATTCCATCTGTCCCCCGTGAATGCCTTGCCATTGAAAAAGACAGGGAATGATGCGCCTCAAATAAATATTGTCCTGTGGAATCAATACTCAGATAAGCGGGATTCGGACATTCCGTCACCAGCCGCCCGGCTTCCTTCGCCCGCCCTGTATGCGGGTCGAGATCATATATAAAAATCCTTCCCGATGCATAGGGTGCACCCGGGAAACACGGTACTTCATTGTTTACATAAAGCTTTCCCCGCACATCATCTACCAGTGATGCATTAAACGACTCTGTCTCACTGATCATTTCCAGAAAGGTAATCTCACCTCTTTCCTGATCCACTGTATATCTGCCAAGCCCCGGAACACCGCCATGCTCATTCCACGAGCTGACATACATAAAAACTTCTCTGTTACCCATGTGTTTTTCCTCTTCTAGTTAATTTCCTTTACCCTGCAGCAGGAAACGAAATGCCCTGGCTCCACCTCTGTCAGCTCCTGCGGCTGCCGGCAGGCTTCTGTTGCATACGGGCAGCGCGCTGCAAACCGGCATCCCGGTCTGGGATTAATCGGCGAAGTAATCTCGCCTTTCAGCTGCAGACGCTGCATCGGGTGAAAAATATCCGTGGACGGGATCGCCGACAAAAGCGCTTTTGTATAAGGATGCAGCGTATTGGAAAACAGTTCTTCCGTAGGCGCTTTTTCTACAAGCTGTCCGAGGTACATCACGCAGATGTGATTTGAAATATGACGCACCACGGAAAGATCATGTGTGACAAACATATACGCAACACCCATCTGCTCCTGCAGATCCATCAAAAGATTCAGTACCTGTGCCTGAATAGAAACGTCCAGTGCAGATACCGGCTCATCACATACAATAAATTCCGGATCCAGCGCAAGCGCACGCGCGATGCCCACCCTCTGGCGTCTTCCGCCGTCAAGTTCATGCGGATAAGACTGCCGCAGGCGTTCGTCTATACCTACCAGTTCCATCAGCTTTTCCGCCTGCCGCTGTATTTCTGCTTTTCCATGATATTTTCCGGAATGCTTCAGCGGCTCTTTGATTATGGATTCAATACGGATACGCGGATTCAGACTGGAATAGGGATCCTGGAATACGATCTGCATTTTATCGCGGATCTCATTCAGCTTTTTCCCCTTTACATGAGTGATATCCTCTCCATTCAGAAAAATCTGTCCGTCTGTTGCTTCCTGCAGATGGATAATCGTCCGCCCAAGTGTACTTTTTCCGCATCCGGATTCTCCAACCACTCCCAGCGTCTCTCCCTTTTCAATCGTAAAAGACACATCATCTACAGCATGGTTTATACCTGTCGGCACTTTAAAATATTTTTTCAGATTACGTACTTCAATTAACGACATTCCACTATTCCTCCTGCTTCAGATTACAGCAACAGCATGTATGTCCCGGTTCTACCTCTATCATCGGAACCGTCCCTTTACGGCAGGCATCTGTCGCCCGCTCACAGCGCGGTGCAAATGCACAGCCCTGCGGCAGATCCGTCGGATCCGGCAGCGTCCCCGGAATCGGTTTTAGTCGCTTCTCCCCGGTATTCATACTTGGCAGGGAAGCAAACAACCCTTTCGTATACGGATGAGACGGATTCAGAAACACAGATTTTTTATCTCCGTATTCCACGATCTTTCCGGCGTAAACTACCGCCACGTAATCACTCGTCTCGGCAACTACGCCAAGATCATGCGTAATCAGGATCATGGAAGTATTATATTTTTTCTTTAAATCTTTGATCAAATCCAGCACCTGCGCCTGGATCGTAACATCCAGTGCAGTAGTCGGTTCGTCCGCCAGAAGCAGCAATGGATTACAGGCGAGTGCCATTGCTATCACTACGCGCTGTTTCATTCCGCCGGAAAACTCAAAGGGATATTCCACACTTCTCTGCGCCGGAATCCCAACCATTTCCAGCATCTCTTTGGCTTTTTTCTCTGCTTCTTTCCTGTCATAATCATTGTGCAGAAGCAGTCCTTCCATAATCTGCTCTCCAACTGTCATCAAAGGATTTAATGCTGTCATCGGATCCTGGAAGATCATAGCGATCTTCCCTCCCCTTATATCAAGCATTTTTTCTTCCGGCATGGAAAGCAGTTCTTCCCCATCCAGCCAGATTTTTCCGCCCAATACCTTTGCCGGCGGATCTGGAAGAATGCCAAGGATCGCCTTTGCAATCGTCGTCTTCCCGGCGCCCGTTTCACCGACCAACGCCAGAGTCTCGCCCTTGTTCATTTCAAAAGACACCTTATTTACTGCCTGTACAACTTTTTTTCTGGAGGTATAGATGACTTCCAGATCACGTACTGTGAGAAATGCTTTCTGTTTTTCGATCATCGTACTTTCCTCCTATTTACGCAGTTTCGGATCCATCGCGTCACGCAGTCCATCACCGATCAGATTGATCGCGAGAACCGTAAACGCAATAATCAGACCCGGAAACATGATCAGATACGGATAATTCAAAATGTGGGATCTTGCATCTGCAAGCATAGCTCCCCATTCCGGTGTAGGCGGCTGGACGCCAAGCCCGATATAAGAAAGAGCTGCTGCCATTGTGATCGTCATACCGATTCCCATCGTCGCATCAACAATTACCGGAGAAATGACATTCGGAAGCAGATGCCGGAACATAATGCTGATCTTGGAACACTTGATTGATTCCGCTGCCTCCAGATATTCTTTCGAACGTTCCGCCAGAATCTGTCCGCGGATCAGCCGCACGCCAACCGGCACATTTCCTACCGAAAGGGCAAGTACGGTATTAAAAAACCCGCTTCCGAGCACAGCAGAGATCAGAATACACAGCAGTATACTCGGCAGGGAAGACCAGATATCCATGATACGCATAATGATCGTCTCCACCTTTCCGCCGAAATATCCGGCAATACTTCCGATAATCGTTCCTACCACAGAGCCAAACACGGCTGCGCAGAGTCCAAGCGCCAGAGAATAGCGTCCCCCATAAAGAAGTCTGGTAAAAACATCTCTTCCCATACCGTCAGTACCACAGATATGACTGGCAGACGGACCTTTAAACATATTTGCCACATCCATCTCATTTACACCGTAAGGCGCGATCACCGGAGCAAAAATACAGGCAAGACAAATGATTGCCAGCATGACAAGACCGACCCGTGCGCCGGGGTTCTCCCAGAGACGCTGCATGGTTTCCGCAAACATGGAAGTTTTGCCCGATTTCATGTACCGATGGTACATTCCGTCTTTTTTCTTCATTTCTTTTTTGCCCCCTTCCGCGCACTGGAGTACTGCGCCTTAATTCTGGGATCCACAAAAGCGTACACCAGATCAACTGCCAGCATTGCCAGCGATGTAAATACCGCAAAAAACAGCACGCACGATCTTACTACCGGATAATCTCTGGAATTAATCGCTGTCAGCAAATACAGACCAATGCCCGGCACGGAAAATACACTTTCAATAACAGCAGAACCTGCTACGATACGCGCAAAACCGTTTCCGATCGAAGTGATGATCGGCATTAGCGCATTGGGCAGCATATGCCGGAATACCACGACTTTTTCACGCTGTCCCTTTGCCCTTGCCGTTGTAATATAATCCTCACGGAATACGCCCAGCATACTCGCTCTTGTCTGCCTGGCGTTTACTGCAATTCCGCCAAGTGCGCTGCATATGATCGGCATGATGTAGTACTGTGGTCCGCCGATCCCATATGCAGGAAGAATACCAAGTTTTGCGGAAAACAGCAGGATCAGCATCAGCGCCACCCAGAAATCCGGGCAGGAAATGAATATCATAGCAATTCCCATCGTCAGGGAATCCTGCCATTTTCCCTCATGCGTCGCCGCAAAAATTCCCATCAGAAGACCTATGATCAGATTCAGGATCATCGCGGAAAGACCAATAATAATGGTCCTCGGCAGTCTCACCAGCATCTCTTCAATTACCGGCTTATTGTAGACCCACGAGGTTCCGAGATCAAAATGAATGAATGTATCTACAAAATAATTTTTCAGCTGTTCAAAATAGGACTGATCCAACCCCATAATGTGCCGCAGGTTTTCTACTTCCGCAGCAGTTGCACTTCCGCCCGCGATCATTTTCGCCGGATCTCCGGGGGTAAAGTAGAGAATTGTAAAAATAATAAACGATGTACCGAGAATTATTACAATCATCCACAGCAATCTTTTTAATATATATTTTCCCATAGTCTAACTCCAATAATATAAGCGGGGCGGTACTCACCGAAGCCGCCCCTTTTCCTGTCAGTCGAGATAATAGTCGCAGGAACCTGCACGCAGGAATTCGCTCTCGCGGTAAACAAGTGATGCAAAGTCTTCACTATACACTGCATTCATTGCACTTGTAGTTAATGCGCAGTAATATCCGTTTTCCAGAATATAGTCATGCATTGCATTCATATTTTCTGTAGTATGTCCCTCCAGTGTAGTACATGTTACCAGATAATCCTGCAGCGTTTCATCGTGAATATATGCCATATTGTAGTCTGTTCCAAATTCCGTGTAATTGGTGAAACGGTTCCACTCGCCGATCTGACAGCCGCCGCCTGCATTGGTAATCAGCATATCCCACTTTGTCGGATCAAGAGAATCGGACTGCACCAGCGCTTCGTCCTCTGCGACGATCTCCGTATTGATGCCAACGTTCAGAAGAAGCGCCTGGATCATGGTCATCATGTTCTTGTCGATCTCTGTGCTGGAGCCAAGGATTCTCAGTGTCTCCCCGTTGTAGGAGGACTGCTCCAGATATTCTTTTGCCTTCTGCTCGTCATAAACAGCCATATAATTATTTTCTGCAGCTTCCCACTCCGGATTATAATCTGCGAAGAACGATGTACCAAGCGCTTTTGCCGGAAGGACAGCGCCGCCAACCGTTGATACCGCTTCATTATTGATTGCATAATATACAGCTTTCCGCAGATTCACATCACTCATCGGACTGTTTTCTGCATTATTGCCCATCAGCACACGCAGACCGCTTCCCTGCGTAATATAAACATCGTTTCCATCGGCATACTGACCGCCCTCCTGGAAATCAGCAATATTCTCTGACGGAACGTACTCGGAATACTGGATCTGTCCGGTGCTGAGCGCAATTACATGCTGCGCTGTCTCAGAAATAATGTCATATTCAATTGTCTGCACATTTGCCTCGTGCTCCGGATCTCTCAGTTCATCTGTCTGCCAGTAATCGTCATTTGCTTCCAGTACAACCTTGCTGCCTACTGTATACTCCGCCACCTTATACTGGCCGGTCGCAACCGGTGCTTCGTGAAAATTGCCTTCCTCGTACGCCTTCTGGGAGAAAATCGGGGTACGGCACCACGGCCATTCCAGATCCCCGATTCCGTCGATCGGAGAAGTCCAGGTAAATTCTACTGTATAGTCATCAATCGCCTCGACGCTTTCAAATTTATCATATTTCAATGCTTTTCCGGCATCTACCAGCGTATAGATAGAATACACTACATCACTTGCTGTAATATTGTTGCCGTCCGTATCCGTGATATAATCGTAAAGCTCTACCTGCCAGTGCAGATCGTCCACCTCGGTATACCCTTTTGCAAGAATCGGAACATATTCATTGTCACGATAATCAAACAGTGTCTCATAAAAATTGTAGTTAACGTACAGCAGGCTGTTATCACCACCTGTATTTTCCGGTGCCAGATCTTTTGGATCGCTTACCAGACCAATTGCGATCTTATCATACCGCTCGTCACTATTTGCCGTTGTTTTTCTGGATTCGTCCAGTTGTGGTCCCGCATTCTCTTCCGCCATTGCAGCAGCCGGAAAACTGCCCGCCAGCATAGCTGCCGTCAGCGAAATGCCCAATACCCGATACATTCTTCCTGTTCTCATTCTTTTTCCTCCTTTGTTGAATCTTACAATTATTTTTTGTACCCAAGCGCGCTCATGGTTTTAATTAAACAAAAAAATCTGTTTTTCCCGTGTTTTTTTGTTGATGTTATTATAATTTCTTTTGTTCCAGGAAGCAAATCATATTCCGCCCTTATTACGTCCAAAACAGAAATAAAAAAGCTGTAAACTGGCATTTTACCAAATTTACAGCTTTCTTTTTTGTTAGATATTCACAAATAAACAGACGTACATTTTCCATCTAAAACACAAGGCCCATTTCTCATCATCACTCAAAAACAGGTTCGCCATGCTCTGACCGTTCTCTCACAAACTCTATAAACAGCTTTTCTTCTTTCGAAAGACTATGATTTTTCATATAACACAGAGAAATTTCAATTTCTTTTACCGGTTCCACCTCTATCACCGCAATTTCCTCACGCATGATATAGCGGAGCGCCTTTTTCCACAAAAGCGCAATGCCCATGTTCTGTGCAACGGCCACAACAATATTGCTTCCAACCGAACCGGTAAATGCCACCTTCGGTTCGAACCCTGCTTCTCTCACAGTGTTGTAGATAATCTTGCTGATACGGTTTTTATCGCTGTCGGGAAACATCACAAAATCTTCATCCCGCAATTCTGCAAGAGAAACCTTTTTTCTTCCTGCAAGCGGATGTGAGCGATTGCAGATCATTACAAGCGAGTCCTTCATATAGGGAATTTTCACCATATCCCCTGTCGGATTTTCCTCATTCACCATAAAGCCAAGATCACACTCTCCGCTATGCAGCAGCTGCGATCCCTCATAGCTTTCATTGATATCCAGATTGATATGATATTTTTTCCGGAACTCCACCGCAAGCTCAATAATCCGGTATCCGGCGCTGATATTAATCGTCCGGCTGTTGGAAAGTGCTTTCTTCTCTAATTTCTTTTCTATTTCCCTATGGAGCTGTACTATTTTTTCGGCATAGGGAATCAGCATCTGTCCATACTCATTCGGCAGGATATTACGTTTGCTCCGGTCAAACAGCGCAACACCATACTCCGTCTCCAGCGCCCGTATATGCTTCGACAGCGAGGATGAGGTCGTGTATAACCGTTCTGCCGCCTCGCCCAGACGTCCTTCCTCTACAATTACCAGAAATTCCTCCAGATAATCTATATCCATATGCTATGCCTGTTCCCCTCCTCTCCATCTTTTCCTTTTTTATTAAGCGTCAACACTTCCGGTCAGGCTGCGCACCATGGATTCCTTCTGGTTGTCGATATGCGTGCGCATCGCGCTTCCCGCCTTCGCCGCATCCCTCTTCTTTAAAGCGCGGCGGATGGTATCGTGCTCCTCCACCAGCAGGCGATGCATCCGCTTATCCTTCAGATATTCCAGACGATAACGGTACATCTGCTCGCGGATATTCTGGAGCATCTGCTGCAGACGGCGGTTATTTGCCGCGCTGTAAATGATCTCGTGGAATGCCATATCTGTCTCCACACAGGCAAGCAGATTGTCATCCTCCAGACTGCGTTTGAAGTCATTCGCCGCCTTTTTCAGATCGCGCAGCTGATCCTCGGTAATGTTTTCGCACGCCTTCTGTACGGCAAGCTCCTCCAGCACGGCGCGCACCTCCAGCACATCCTCCAGATCCTGCAGGGTGATCTCTGCCACCACAGCGCCGCGCCGCGGCATCATATTTACCAGCCCCTCCAGCTCCAGCTTGCGGATCGCCTCCCGCACCGGTGTGCGGCTCACTCCAAGACGCTGTGCAAGCTGAATTTCCATCAGGCGCTCGCCCGGCTTTAATTCTCCTTTTAAAATTGCTCTTCGCAATGTATTAAATACCACATCCCGCAGCGGAAGGTATTCGTTCATATCCACCTGGAAATTATCGTTCATTTTCTCCTCCGTACATTATCGTTTTGTCCTTATAAAATCAGCTAAATCACGAAAAACATTCGAAATCCGCTCATACAAGATACACCTGCTTCGCGTCCTCTCCCCCGCTGAGCACGCGGTAAGCCTCCTTTGCCGCCTCTTCGTCCTCAAAAAGTCCAAAAACAGTCGGACCGCTTCCGCTCATCATTGCATTCAGCGCGCCGCATTCTATCATGGTTTCTTTGATCCGGCGGATGACCGGATACTCCGGGATAGTGACGGTTTCCAGTACATTTCCCATAAGGCGTGCAAGCTCATAAAGGTCGCCGCGCTTTAACGCCCCGATCTGTCCGTCGATATCCGGATGCTCCTTCAATTCATTCGCCCGCAGATTTCCGTACACAAATTTTGTCGATACATGGATGCCCGGCTTTGCGATCAGTATATGACATTTCGGCATGGGCGGCAGCGGCGTAAGCTTCTCGCCGATCCCCTCCGCCAGCGCGGTCCCGCGCATAACGCAGAACGGCACATCCGCCCCGATCTTCACACCGCGCGCCATCAGCTCCTCCGTGGACAGCCCCAGCTCAAACAATTTATTCACACCCACCAGCGTGGCTGCGGCGTCGGAACTGCCGCCCGCCATACCAGCTGCCACCGGAATATATTTAGCAAGCTCTATCTCCACGCCCTGCTTTATCTGAAACTCGTCCATCAGCAGCTTTGCCGCCCTATACGCCAGATTGTCCTCCCCGACCGGCAGAAAATGCAGGTTCGTCTGAACACGAATCTGCGCATCCTCCGCCGTACGGATCGTCAGCTTATCGTACAGCGGAATCGTCTGCATAATCATTCGTACTTCGTGATAGCCGTCTTCTCTTTTTCGCAGTACATCAAGACCAAGATTGATCTTCGCCTTTGCTTTCAGTTTAATTTCCTTCATCTTGTACCCCACTCGTATTTTGTATACAATTTTATTAAAATTGTATCATGTTCCGTACAGGATTGCAACCACTGTCAGCTCACTGTTTTCAAAATAATCAGCTGCGTTCCCGGCCGGACGTCCTTTTCTTCCACTTTATTCAGCGCGCATATCCGCTGCGGCGTCGTGAAATAATGCTTTGAGATCTCCCACAGGGTATCCCCCGGCTGCACAATGTATCCGACAATGCCCGGAAGCTCCTGCAGCTTCTTCAGATCCATTTCTTTTTCTTCAATATCCACAATGCACTGTTCATGGTGAACGCGCACCACAAAGGCGTTCAGGTTCACAATGATTTTCGCCTCGATTTCTTCGCTGTCGATCATGGTCGTAGATAGCTGCTCCAGATCGGTCTGCAAGGTAAACCGGCACTCCGGCGTAATATTCTTCACTTCGATGAGCTGTGTAAACGGCACTGCGCCCTCCATGACCGCATAGGGCGCCCGGTCGTCCGAGGAAACATACAGAATGGTGACAAAGACCGCGCCCTCCACCTCGATTCCCTGCTCGGTGATCGCGGTATTGTCGATGCGCACCTCCCCGCGGCTGCTGCAGGTCTGGAGCATACGCGGCTGTTTTCCGTCCAGACGGATGCGCTCGCTCGCCCGAATCTTAGAAAAATTCTTCACCAGAAGACTCTCGTAAACCTGCTGCTGTGTGACCGGCTGCAAATTGCGCACCGGGGAATAGATATCTTCCAGAATCCGCACCTGCTCCTCTACGTACAGCTTGATATCCAGGTCCAGCACTGCCTCGACGGAAAGCAGGCGGCGCTCACCGTCATAATCCTCCAGAACCTCCAGGCTGCTTTGTGAGAGCACAATGTCGATCTGCGGAATCATATCCGCCGTGCATTCTTTGCACTCAATCGTTCCCTGGAACGGCAGTGCCGTCTCCAGCCACTGCTTCGTGCGATTTTCGTCATCTCCTTCATACAGCACGAACACAAACAGCTCGCCCTTAATATCAAGCTGTCCGTCCAGCACACGGCTGTCGGTCCCGCGAAGCTGAATGCTCTCCCACAGAACGTTTGCAATATTGGGTTTATTGGAGGAAACGGTCGCCTCGTCTTTGATGCGCAGGATATCCTTTTTCTGGACGACAAGCTGCAGCAGTTCCAGATCCTTCGTCAGTGTACTCACCTCGGAAACGCCGTGCAGCTCCACCGCCGCCTGCGCGTCGTAGATTTCCTCCGTCGAGGCGGTAAACGCAAGCAGTGCCTTCAGGCTCAGCTTTCTGGAATTGATCAGCGATACATTGATGTCCTCCACGTCCCATTTCAGATGCACATTCTCCCCCGGAACGGCTCCCGGCAGGTTCTGCTTCTCCTTAAAGGACAGCTTTGCATCCAGCCTGCCAAGCGGATGCTCCGGCGTGTCCGCAATATACAGCACGCAAACCTGCAGAACGCCCGTAATGGTAATCTGGTCGACGTCCACCTGCACGTCCTCGATCTTTACCTCCGCCTTGTTCTGAATGATGCGCTCGGCGTCCGCCTGGGAATCCGGCACATTGCAGTCCTCCTCCAGTGTGATCCGGTTGACGGTCCTTCCCTTTTCGCGCATCATATGTATATTTTTCTTCAATAATTCCACAAAAAATCCCTCCCTGCATAGTCTCTTAGCAGTCTATGCAGAGAGGGGCTGAAATAGACCTTATCAGGATGCCTGCGCGTCCCGCTCATATCAGGTCATGTTCATAGTCCTCTTTTCCAAAACGGTGATAGGTAAGCCCAAATTCATTTTCCTCCACGCAGTACACATAGCAGTCATCCGCGCCTTCCCCGAAGTAAAAAACGTGTCCCATACCATCGTGTGCCCCGTCCTTTTCCACAAAGCCAACCTGCTGCCCGGCGGCGTGATCAGCAAAACACTGCCGCACATCATCAAGCGTTTTCCCCGGCGCTGTGATCACCGCCAGAAGCTTCTTTAAAAACGCCGGTTCCGGCACTTCATTTGCAATGTAAGCACACCCCTTCGACGGAATATCCAGACAATAGCGCTCGCCATTGTGAGAAATTTTCAGCTCGCCCAGCAGCGGACGCACTTCCCTGGAAAAAGCGGTAAGCGCCTCTTCCAGCTCTTCCGCGGAAATTCCTTCTGAAAGTCCCAGCAGGGATTTCAGGGACTGCGCCGGATAATAAAGCTTCATATCCTCATCCAGAAAACCGATTTTCAGCTGCCACTCCTTTACCGTATCAAAAATATGCTTCTTTAATGCCTCTGCATTCATTGATATCACATCTTTCTTTTTATTTTTCCCGGAAAACCTCTGCTTCCGGGACGTCGTTTTCATGTTCTTTCGACATCCTCATTTCCCTGCCGGCACGATCTCCAGCCAGTAACCGTCGGGATCGGCGATAAAGTAAATGCCCATCTCCGGGTTTTCAAAACAGATACAGCCCATCTCCTTATGAAGCTGATGCGCCGCGTCAAAATCGTCCACGCGAAACGCCAGATGAAACTCGCATTCGCCCAGGTCATATTTCTGCGGATGCTCCTCCAGACAGGTAAGCTCCAGTTCAAAATCGGACTGCTCATTGCCGAGATAGGCGATCACAAATCCCTCGCCGTTAATACGGCGCTTCTCTGTAAGACCAAGTGCCTTTTCATAAAATTTCTCAGATACCTCCAGATCCGCAACATTGTAATTTTCGTGAATCATTTTGAAATTCATTACCGTTTCCTCCTCGTTTTTCGTCAGATCCCCCGCCGCAGGCTGCGGGACATAACCTGCCTGTAATCTCATTGCTCACCGCGGAGCAACCGCAGGCTCCCGTAACCCGTTTCCTGCACGCTGCTCTCAAAGAATACCTTCGCCGCTTTCACAAGGTATGCGGTGTCGCGGATACCCGCCGTCTCGTAAGGCGAGTGCATCGCGAGCTGTGCAAGCCCGATATCTACCGTGGCAACCGCCACCTGCGTGCCGGAGATATTGCCGAGCGTCGAGCCGCCCAGAATATCCGAGCGATTTACATAATTCTGGTAAGGCACCTCTGCGATGCGGCAGATTTCCTTAAACACCGCCGCCGCAATGCCGTCCGTGGTGTATTTCTGGTTCGCGCTGTATTTGAGCACGATACCGCCGTTTAAGTACGGGCGGTTGGTCGGGCACGCCTTTTCCCCGTAATTGGGATGCACGCCCTGCGCATTATCCGCCGAGAGCATAAAGCTGGACGCCAGCATCCTGCGGTACTCCATCATCGTCTTTCCCAGCGCCTCGCAGATATTTGCAAGCGTGTCATATAAAAAGGTTGACGCTGCGCCCTGCCGGGTGCCGCTGCCCACTTCCTCGTTGTCAAAAACACAGTGCACCGGAATACTCCCGCCTTCCCCGGCCTCCAGGAATCCCTTCAGCGAAGAAAACGCGCACTGCAGATCGTCCAGCTTTCCGATGGAAATATATTCCCGGTTCGCACCCCAGATGCTGCCCGGCATACGGTTGTATAAAAACAGGTCGCTTCCGATCACCGCCTCCGGCGATACCCCGGCGCTCTCTGCGATCAGCGCCGCAAAGCTGCCCTTCGCCTTCTCATCCCCATAGAGCGGCAGCAGATCCTTCTGCACATTGTATTTCATACCGTCATTTGCTTCCCGGTTCATGTGGATGGCAAGATTGGGGATCATCAGAAGATCGCGGTCTACATTGACAAGCTTTGCCTTAATCTGCCCGTCCTCACGCACCATCAGACGACCAGCTACCGAGAGCGGGCGGTCGAACCAGGGCGACATCAGCATACCGCCGTACTTTTCCACATTCAGCTTTACATAATGCCCTTCCGCCTCCATCTCCGGATTTTCCTTAATCTTAAAGCTCGGAGAATCGCTGTGGCTCGCCATAATCTGAAAGCCGCAGATTTCCTTCTCCGGGATACGGAACGCAATCAGAGAGGAACCATTGCGCACCACATAATATTTTCCGCCGGGCACAAGGCTCCACGGTCTGCTTTCCAGAAGCTGTGTATAACCCGCACCGTCAAGCTGTTTGCGCGTGGATTCCACCGCATGAAAACAGCTTGGGCTTTCTTCTATAAAATCAAATAGTTCTCTTGTGAGCTGTTCGCTCATGTCGCTTCCACTCCTTTACTTCTTCTAAATGTTTTTTTACTTTCTCTTCCGCTCCCTGCGTGGTCGGGCGGTAGTATTCGCGATCCGCCAGGGATTCGGGCAGACACTGCATCGCCGTCAGCTTCTCCTCGGTGTCGTGCGCATACTGATACCCTTCCCCGTAATGCAAATCTTTCATCAACCCTGTGGGAGCGTTGCGCAGCCAGAGCGGAACCGGCTCCGCCCGGCGCTCCTTCACATCGCGCTTGCATTCCTCGCACGCCGCGTAAAGCGCATTTGATTTCGGCGCCATCGCAAGATAGGTGACTGCATGCGTCAGATGGACGTCGCACTCCGGCATCCCCAGAAAGTGGCACGCCTGGTACGCCGCCACCGCCACCTGCAGCGCCTGACTGTCCGCCATACCGACGTCCTCGCTGGCAAAACGGATAAGCCTGCGGGCAATATACAGCGGATTTTCGCCGCCCTCCAGCATCCGGCACATCCAGTAGATCGCCGCGTCCGGATCGCTGTTGCGCATGGATTTATGCAGTGCGGAGATAAGATTGTAATGCTCCTCGCCGCTTTTATCATATAAAAGAGACTTCCGGCTGATACACTGCTCCAGACCTTCATCCGTGACGGTGATTCCCTCCGCGCTGATCTCGCCGTTTGTGACCGCCATCTCCAGCGTGTTGAGCGCTGTGCGCGCGTCGCCGTTTGCAAACGCTGCGATCGCCGCGATCTGCCGCTCACTCATTTTTACGTTGGAATTTAAAAAGCCGGACGGACTTGACAATGCATTTTTGAGAAGCTGTACAAGATCCTTTTCCTCCAGCGCCTTCAGCACAAACACCCGGCAGCGCGACAGAAGCGCCGCGTTTACCTCAAAGGACGGGTTTTCCGTGGTAGCACCGATCAGTATGATGCTGCCCTTTTCTACAAACGGAAGAAAAGCGTCCTGCTGCGCCTTGTTGAAGCGATGGATCTCGTCCACAAAAAGCACGGTTCTCTGCCCCATCCGGCGGCTGTTTTCCGCCTGCTGCATCACTTCTTTGATCTCCTTGATGCCGCTCGTGACCGCACTGAAATTAATAAAATCTGCCCGCGTGTGCGCCGCAATGATCCCGGCAAGCGTCGTCTTTCCGACACCCGGCGGTCCCCAGAAGATCATCGAGGAGATCTGATCGCTTTCGATCAGCCTGCGCAGCATCTTTCCCGGACCGAGCAGATGCTCCTGCCCCACAAAATCCTCCAGCCGCGTCGGGCGCAGACGGCTGGCAAGCGGCACCGTTTTTTCTCTGTCGTCAAATAAGGTCATCTGCTCCATGGCATGTCCTCCAAAAATGTTACTGTTCACGTTGTTCACAGTAACATTCGCAAATCCATTTAAAATTCGCTCCGCGAATGGGATTTGCTCACACCTGTATCACTTTCTTACGGACTTTGCAGTGAATGCAAAGTCCTAACCTAAACAGTAACCCAAAAATCACTCTGAGCATAGTATAGCAGACAAATCAAAAAAAGTACAGTACATTTTTCGAACTTTTGTTCTGTTTTTGTAATCTGTCGTAACACCTTCATCCATCGTATAAGATTTTTTCTTTTTTTGCTCCGGTCTGGCGCAAAGTATGTTAAACTGAATTCTGCACGGGTTTGTGGCTGTGAGCAGATGAAGCAGCAACACAGTTTTTCCTGCACGAACGCGGCGAACATTTATACAGACAGAAAGGAAGATGGCACAATATGAATCATTATGTAGATTATATTCTTGAACAGGCGCAGAAGCTTCTCGCCATTGACAGCCCCTCTGGCTTTACCGGGGCAGTCTCCGATTATCTGATGGAGGAATACCGGCGTCTCGGATATTCCCCGCAGAAAACCGTGAAGGGCGGCGTTCTTGCCGACCTCGGAGGCGACGGCAACGCGCTGATGCTGCTGGCACACGTGGATACGCTGGGTGCAATGGTCGCGGAGATAAAAAGCGACGGCCGTCTGCGCCTCACGCCCATCGGAGGCTTAAACGCCAACAATGTCGAGGCGGAAAACTGCACCGTCTACGCGATGGACGGAAAAACATACGAGGGAACCATCCAGCTCGCGGACGCCTCTATCCATGTAAACAAATCCTACAATGATACCGCCCGCACCTTCGACAGCGTGGAGCTGGTGCTCGACGAACCGGTGTCCTCCAAAGATGATGTGAAAAAGCTTGGCATTATGACCGGGTGCTATGTCTGCCCGCAGCCGCGCACACGCATCACGGCTTCCGGCTACATCAAGAGCCGCTATCTTGACGATAAGCTCAGCACCGCGATCCTGCTCGGCTACGCAAAATACGTGAAAGAGGAAAACGTCGTGCTTCCGCGAAAGGTCTGGCAGCACGCCACAGTCTTTGAGGAGGTCGGGCACGGCGGCTGCGCCTCGATCCCATCTGACGTAACGGAGCTTCTCTCCGTCGATATGGGCTGCGTGGGCAGTGGTCTGGAATGCACGGAGCGCCAGGTGTCCATCTGTGTGAAGGACAGCCGCGGTCCCTATCATCACGATGTGGTAAAGGCATTAATAAAAGCAGCGCAGGATCACGGGATCGACTACGCTGCTGATGTGTATCCGTTTTATGGTTCCGACGCCGACGCAGCGCTCGCTGCCGGAATCGACGCCAGACACGGTCTGATCGGTCCTGGCGTCTACGCCTCTCACGGCTATGAGCGCTCCCACCGCGACGGCGCAGAAAATACGCTCCGGCTGCTGCAGGCATATGTCGGGTGAGGCAGCTTAATCACATAGTACGCCCGGCGTTCTCCGTGTATCATACCTATGAAATAGAAATTACTTTGTAATCCTGGTCCTCGACCGTCTTTTTGAGCAGCTCGTCAGCTACCGGCGCATTCAGGGTAACGACTGCCGTGCCCTCCTGGTGGCTGACCGCCGCCTGCTCTACCTCCGGCAGCGCTTCCAGCACCTTCTTCACTCTCGCCTCGCAGTGTCCGCACATCATTCCTTCAATTTTCATTGTCTTTTCCATCGTCTTACTCTCCTTCTCTTTTTTCTTTCTGATTTTTTTGTCTCTGCCTGCATCATATATTTTGAACAGATTCAAACGCAGTGCATTTGTCACCACGCAGAAGCTGGACAGGCTCATCGCCGCCGCTCCGAACATCGGGTTTAGTTTCCATCCGTTCAGCGGGATCCACAGTCCCATCGCGAGCGGGATTCCTACCGCGTTATAGAAAAACGCCCAGAACAGGTTTTCGTGAATGTTCCGCAGAGTAGCCCGGCTTAATCGGATCGCCGCCGGAACGTCGCTTAACCGGCTCTTCATCAGCACGATATCCGCCGCGTCGATGGCAACATCCGTGCCCGCTCCGATCGCGATCCCGATATCCGCACGCGTCAGAGCCGGAGCATCGTTGATGCCGTCGCCGACCATCGCAACCTTTCCCTTCTGTTTCAGGCTGCGGATCACGCTCTCCTTTCCGTCCGGCAGCACGCCCGCGATCACCTCGTCGACGCCCGCCTGCCGTCCGATTGCACGCGCTGTCCGCTCATTGTCTCCGGTCAGCATCACCACATGAACGCCCATGTTCTGCAGCTCTTTAATTGCCTGCGGGCTGTCTTCCTTAATGACGTCCGCCACCGCGATAATGCCCGCAAGTTTCTCGTCCTTTGCAAAGTACAGCGGCGTTTTTCCTTCCTCCGCCAGACGTTCTCCCTGCGCCTTCACATCCTCCGGTATCTGCACCTTTGCGCCGATAAACTGCGCATTGCCGCCGGTTAAGGTGCTGCCCTCCAGAACCGCTGTCAGTCCGTTTCCGGGAAGCGCCGCAAAATCAGATACCTCCTGTGCTGTCATCCCCTCCGCCTCTGCACGCGCAAGCACGGCGCGCGCCAGCGGATGCTCGCTTTTCTGCTCCAACGCACAGGCAAGTGTGAGCAATTCTTCCTCCGTAAAGCCCTTCGCCGGCAGCATATCTGTCACACGCGGTTCACCGAGCGTGATGGTACCCGTTTTGTCCAGCGCCACGATTTCCGTCTTGCCGGTTTCCTCCAGGGAAACTGCTGTTTTAAACAAAATACCGTTCTTCGCGCCCATGCCGTTTCCAACCATAATCGCTACCGGCGTCGCAAGCCCCAGCGCGCACGGACAACTGATCACCAGTACGGAAATACCGCGCGCCAGCGCGAATCCGACACTCTCCCCGGCAAGCAGCCAGCCAATGATCGTTACAACCGCGATCGTGATGACCGCCGGGACGAACACGCCGGACACCTTGTCCGCCACCTTTGCGATCGGCGCCTTAGTCGCCGCCGCGTCGCTTACCATCTGGATGATCTGCGAGAGCGTGGTATCCTCTCCCACACGCGTTGCCTCACATTTTAAGAACCCCGACTGGTTGATGGTCGCCGCTGATACTGCGTCCCCCGCCGCTTTGTCCACCGGGATGCTCTCGCCGGTCAGCGCCGACTCGTTGACCGCGCTGATGCCCTCAATTACCACACCGTCCACCGGGATATTTTCTCCGGGACGGACGACAAACATATCACCCTTTCGCACCTGCTCGATGGAAACTTCCGTCTCAACGCCGTCGCGCAGAACCGTCGCTTTTTTCGGTGCCAGCTTCATCAGCCCCTTCAGGGCATCCGTCGTTTTGCCCTTTGAGCGCGCCTCCAGCATCTTACCCACCGTGATCAGTGTGAGGATCATCGCCGCCGACTCGAAATAAAATTCATGCATATACGACATGACGCCCGCCATATCTCCCTTTACCTGCGCATCCGTCATCGCAAACAGCGCGTAGGTGCTATATACGAAGGACGCCCCGGAGCCGAGCGCCACCAGCGTGTCCATATTGGGCGCGCCGTGCAGCAGCCCGCGAAAACCGCTGATGAAAAATTTCTGGTTGATCACCATGATGATCACAGTGAGAAGAAGCTGCAGAAGCCCCATCGCCACATGATTATTTTCAAAAAAGGACGGCACCGGCCAGCCCCACATCATATGCCCCATCGAAAAATACATCAGAACGATCAGAAAACCGACGGATGCCCACAGACGCTTTTTCAGAACCGGCGTCTCCCTGTCCTTTAAAAGCTCCTCATCATTCGCGGCTGAGGCTGCTTTTCCGTTGTCGTGCGCTCCCTTCACAGATGCGCCGTATCCCGCTTCCGTGACCGCCGCTATGACAGCGCTATCGGAAGCGGTGCCCTCCACCCCCATGGAATTCGTCAGCAGGCTGACCGAGCACGCCTCCACCCCCGGCACCTTCGATACCGCTTTTTCCACGCGCGCGCTGCACGCCGCGCAGCTCATACCGGTTACTGTATACTGTTTCATGGATTATCACTCCCATCTTCTACTTCATTAATTTCTGCAGCACTGCCACCAGCTCGTCCACCGTCTCTTCTCTGCCCTCATGCAGGTCGCGGACGACGCAGGTGCGGATATGATTGGCGAGCAGCACCTTATTGAAGCTGTTTAATGCAGCGTTTGCCGCCGCCACCTGCACCAGAATATCCGGGCAGTAGGCATTTTTCTCCACCATTCCTTTGATGCCGCGTATCTGCCCCTCAATGCGGTTCAGGCGATGGATCAGATCCTTATATTCCTTCTCACTGCGCTCTTTTGTCCTGGCGCAGCAGCACTCCTTTGCTTCCTTTTCGTTATAGGTTGCCTCATTTTGTTCTTTCATATGCGCCTCCTTATACCCTTATGGGGTATATTTGCATTATATACCCTCACGGGGTATATTGCAAGTGAATTTTTCAAAAAAATTCGCCCATATGCGCTGTAAAGGCACATATAGGCGAATTTCTTTCCGTCACTCAAACATAATCGTCTCGTCCAGTCCCTCCGTTTTGATGACAATATACGGATAGGAGGCTTCCTCCTTAATCTCCGTTCCGCTCTGCGGACCGATCAGCTCAAATTTCACATGGATACCGTCCTCAGCAAGATAAAACTGCGGTACGGAAATGCTGTACCCGCCGGTTTTCTGCTCTCCAAAGCCCCGCGCTATGTAAAGATAGCCTTCGTTCTGGTAGCTCAGCTTCATCTCTTTTTGTTTGTTCTCCTCAATCACCTCGGCAAGCGCCTTCGGTATGTCGCTCTCCTCAAGAACCGTAAATTCCAGATCACGGATCTTTCCCTCCGGCTCTGTCTCCCCGCATCCGGCAAGCAGCGCAGTCACTCCCAGCAAAAGCAGACAGAAACACACTCTTTTCCACAAATACTTCATGGCTTCCCACATTTCTTTTTTATATGCTTATGAAGCAGTTTCGCCGCATATGCTTCTTCACAGTTAATTCATAAAAATGAATTTGCTTTTCCTTTGCTAATCCATTACAATGAGAGCAGATTCAGACATTTAAAGAAATGGAAAGCGATGTTGTATTATGTTAAAGAAAAAATTTGCCGCGGCGCTGTCCTGCGCTGCCGTTTTCTTCACCCTCTCCGGGTTTTCCGCCGGAGCAATGCTCTGGGACAGCGACAAGCTCCCGACAGAGGTTCCCGCGTTCACCACGCAGGATATCGAGGGCAACGAGGTGACAGAGGATATTTTTGCAGATAAGGATATTACGATGGTGAATGTCTGGGGCACCTTCTGCTCTCCCTGCATCGCCGAGATGCCGGAGCTTGGCGAGCTTGCGCAGGAGCTTCCGGAGAACATGCAGATGATCGGAATTGTCATCGACATTATGAATCAGAAGAACGAGATTTCGCAGACGAATCTTAATCTTGCCGGTCAGATCACGGAAAAGGCGGACGCCGGATTTACGCATCTGATCGCCAATGAAGATTTTACAGAGTTTCTTTCTTCCGTGACCGGCGTACCCAGCACCTTCTTTGTTGATAAAGACGGAAATATCCTTGGCAAATGGATCGAGGGCGCAGATGTGGATGCTTACCGGGAGCGCATTGAAGAATATAAGGCAGAATACCCGGATACAGATGCAAATCAGGCAGCGCCGGCAAACGCAGAGCAGGCAGGACCGGCAGAGACAGAATCTGCGGAGCAGGCAGATGCGTAGCCGCATAAGGCATCTGCTGCAGGCGGGCGCGCTTGCTGCCGCTGTGCTGTTTCTTATTTACGGCGTCTCGCGCGGCGAGGTGGCGCTCGTTCTGAACAAAGCAATCTATATCTGCATGGAATGCATCGGACTGGGGTAACTACATATGAAATTTACAAATGCTGTAAAACGAAAGCTGATCCAGATCGCCGCGTTTGGATTCTCCAACATTCACCTGGGAAATTTTAAAAGCGGCAGCCTGTACACCGGCTCCTGGAAGCAGTTCTGCAATCCGGGGCTGAATTGCTATTCCTGCCCGGCAGCGACGCTCGCCTGTCCCATCGGTGCGCTGCAGGCAGTCAGCGGCTCCATGAATTTTAAATTCAGCTTTTATGTGGTTGGGTTTTTACTTGCAGTCGGCGTGCTCTTTGGGCGCGCGATCTGCGGCTTTCTCTGCCCTTTCGGACTGCTGCAGGAGCTGCTGCACAAGATTCCGTTCCCAAAGCGAAAGCTTCCAAAGCCTCTGCGCTATCTGAAATACGCGATACTGGTGATTTTTGTCATTTTGCTGCCGATCGTGGCCACCGATTATATGGGCATGGGAAAACCGGCGTTCTGCGAATTTATCTGCCCTGCCGGGACACTGGAGGGCGGTATTCCGCTGCTTCTTTCCAATCCGCGGCTCCGGGCCGTTATCGGGGAGCTGTTCAGTCTGAAAGCGGCGATCCTGGTGCTGACGATCGTCGGCTGTATGTCTATTTACCGCTTTTTCTGCAAGGCAATGTGTCCGCTCGGCGCAATTTACGGACTGCTGAATAAGATCAGTATATATCATCTGGAGGTAGACGAAAAAAAATGCGTGGGCTGCCAGAAATGCGCCCACGTCTGTAAAATGGATGTTGATCCGGTAAAGCACCCCGATTCTGCGGAATGCATCCGCTGCGGCGAGTGCCGCGATGCCTGTCCTGCGCAGGCGATTTATCTCGGATTCCGGCATCCTGCAAAAGCTGCTGAAAACAGCGCGCCTCCTAAAAAATAAACTGCACGAGCAGCATATAGAGAACCGTTCCGCCGGCGATCGAGAGAAGCATCTGCCGTTTCCACAGATGCAGCGCGATCACTGCCGCAATCGAGATCAGCTCCGGCAGGGCATGACTTCCGGAAAAAACGGAAACATTTTTCAGGCAGTAGATGATCAGCATTCCAAACACTGCCGCCGGAAGCACCTTGCCGAGATATTGTATATATTTTGGCGTCGGTTTCCCTGCCGGGAAGAGCAGAAACGGCAGGAACCGCGTCAGCATCGTTCCCAGGACCACCACACCGATCGTTATGATCTGCTGCGTGAGCGTCATAGCTGCACCGCCTCCTCTCTCTCAAATTTCCCACGCAAAAGCGTCAGTACGCCGAGTATTCCCAGCATGGACGGGATGATAAAATTGTCGGCTCCGAAAGCGACCAGGCACAGAAGCGATATCACAATTCCCAAAAGCGCGCTGGTGTGATCTTTATCCTTCAGCCATTGCTCCATAAAGATCACCACAAACATTGCCGTCATTACAAAATCCAGTCCCTCCGTGTTGAAGGTCAGAAAAGAGCCGAAAATCCCGCCAAGCGTCGCTCCCAGAAACCAGTAACACTGGTTGAGAAGGGTGACGGCGGTCATAAACCAGCCGCGATCCACGTTCTCCGGTATCTTCGCGGTATAATTAATGGAAAATGTCTCATCACACATTCCGAAGATCAGATAAAACTTTTTCCAGCCTGTCCCCTTAAATTTGTCCAGCATAGAGATACCGTAAAACAGGTGGCGCGCATTGATCATCAGCGTCATCACAAACGCCTGCAGCGGATCGAATGCCCCGAGAAGCATATTACAGGTAACAAATTCCATGGAGCCGGCGAAAATCGTGATGCTCATCACCATCGGATACCAGAAGCTAAACCCCGATACATTCATATAGATCCCGTAGGTCAGACCTAGAAACCAGAACCCGGCAAAAATCGGAATGGTATGCGGGAACGCCGCAATAAACGCCTTTTTTATCTTTTCCACTCTCGACCCCTCACTCCATCTGCAATTCTATATAGTCTTCCGGGATTTCCAGATTAAGCTTTTCACAAATTTCCTTATTGTATTCCTTCGTTACCTCCGGCGCATATTCAATCGGCATCCCAGAGATATCCTCTCCGTCCGCAAGAATGCGGATCGCCATCTTCCCGGTGGTATAACCGAGATCATAATAGTCAATGGAAAGCGTCGCCACCCCACAGCTCCGGCAGATGCCTTCTTCCCCGGCAACTACCGGGATCCCCGCCGGAATGCACACGTTGGCGATCAGCTCCGCATTCGCCGCCGCAGTATTGTCTGTCGGGACAAAGATCACATCGCATTCCTGTGTCGCGCTTGTGGTCACGGAAGCAAGATCATTGGAATCCGCAAAGCCAAATTCCTTGCAGGTATAGCCGCGCGCCTGCAGCTCGTCCGTCATCACGCCAATCTGATACTCGGAGTTCGGCTCTGCCGAGCAATAGAGAAGCCCCACTGTCTCTGCCTCCGGAAACAGCTCCTGGATCATTGCCGCCTGCTGGTCGAGCGGGGCAAGATCGGAGGTTCCTGAAATGTTTCCGCCTACCGTGCCGTCAAAATCATCCAACTGCAGTGCCGCCTCATATTTTGTGACCGACGTTCCCAGTATCGGGATCTGATTGGTAGCGGTGGCTGCCGTCTGCAGGGAAGCCGTAGCGTTTGCCAGGATCAGATCCACATTTCCCGCCACAAAATTATTTATAATCGTAGAGCACAGATAGAAATCGCCCTGCGCATTCTGCTCCTCAATGATAATATTGTCTCCAAACTTTTCCTTAAGCGCATCCTCAAAGCCCTGCGTCGCGCTGTCCAGCGCTTCATGCTGTATCAGCTGACAAATACCGACACGAAAAGGCTCCTCTGCCTGCACCGCACCTCCGATGCATCCTGCCATTGCCGCCGCAGCGGCTGCCGTCATCCAGAATCTTTTTTTCATCCTCTCCATCCTCCCAGTCAAGTTCTTCCTGCCGCCGTATCAAAGAGTCCTGACGCCTCCTGTCCGGCAACATTACAATCTATAAGGATAGTATAATGCGGTTTTAGCAATTTGTAAAATTATTTCTGCTTACATCTGATATAACCCAACGCTTCCTCCCGGCTCAGCGAAAAATATTTCTGTAGCTTGTCTGCAATTGATTCCGTTGTTTTTCCCTCCTCCTGATTTTCCCGTATCATCGCCCCGATTCCCCGACTGAGTCCCTGGCTTATTCCCTGACTTATTCCCTGGCTTATTCCAATAATTTTTCCTTCTTCTACTCCAGATTTATAATGGTCCTCAAACGCTTTGCACATAATTGCCCGCTCTCCTTTCCTTTTTAAATCATTATAGTAATCCAGATGTCCTGTCAATGCAAAAATCAGACGATTGGTATCCTCCGGCAATGCTTCGTATATATCCCGTTTTTCCTGTAGATAACGCTGCATTTCTTTTTCGTCATTCCGCCTTTGCAGAATTTCAAATACCTCTCGCCAGCCTCCCGAAAACCATGCCGCATCCACATTTTCCGGCGTAACCAGAAGCATGGCATATGGTCTGACATACTTTTTCAACCACTTAAACTCCTCCGGTATCTTCACCATATCAGCCAAATCTGTCGGTCCGCTCCAGATTTGTGCTCCATAATAAAACACGATAGTGATTACCGGTGCCAGCACACCGTTTACAAAGTCACAGAAATGCCGGCTGTTTTCCTGATACTCTTTTAAAATAATATCTTTTTCCTGCAAATAAGCTCCTCCATGCATTCATTTTGATTTTTCTGAAATGTGCAGCCGAACGGCTTTGAATTGTAATCCAGAAACTACAGA
>OLRY01000159.1_pt1 | contig 95451 bp, 74 predicted proteins | sample 1672541 | NCBI WGS metagenome assembly OLRY01 (sample SAMEA3136697, study PRJEB25190) | human gut metagenome | biome: human gut; feature: human-associated habitat; material: faeces | place: Austria | collected 2013 | reverse complement strand
CTTTCATATGCATAAAAGTGGCATCTGTGTCTGTCTTGGAATAGCTGTTGCGATTCTCCCCGCAAATTGCCTTCTTTCTGTTATACTCCATCCAGCGGCGATACAAGAGAGCTAGTTCATCCCGCTCCCGAACGATTTCCGGCTTATGGTGCCCGCGGCCTTTTTTCACTTCAATGCCCTGCGCCTCGATTTCCGTATTGAGTTGTTCCAGTCTTTTCTCAACCTTAGTCGAGGTCAGATTTCCTTGCGGACATACCCGTTCTTTCAACCGTGCCTTGATTTTCTCAAGCTGTTTGCTTACCTGCTTTAGCCATACGAATGTATACCGATTTGCTTTGCTTTCGATTTTGGTTCCGTCCACAAACACCTCGGAGTGCTCGGTATACCCTTTATTCTCCAGCTTCTTTACATATTGAAAGAACAAATCCTCAAACGCTTCCTGCAGGTTACGGTTGCCCCGAAATCTTGCTATAGTGCAGTGATCCGGTGTTTTCTGATCCTCCAGCAGCCAGCGAAATACCAGATTCTCCCTGCACAATTCCTCTATTTTACGGCTGGAATATACGCCCTTCATGTAGGCGCACACCAGCACTTTAAATAACACACGCGGCTCTATCTGCGATTTTCGGATTCCCGAATAAGCTCTATACAACTTTGTGTAATCCAGTTCCTCAAGCTGGATGCTTGCCTGATAGAGCGCGTTGTGCTTCGATATTCTTATTTCTGTCGGCATCCGAAATTTTAACTGTTGACTTTTTTCCAAAATTTCGATATGCTGTTCTTGCTTTTGAGTTTTTTTGTTCACAACTATTAACTTAAAGCAAAAGACCGAAGTTGTAAAGCCTTTTTTGGCTTTTACTTCGGTCTTTCTTTTTTAGAGGATGTGCAACAGCCCCTTGGTGCGGATGAAGGGATTTGAACCCACACTCTTTTAAGGGAACTAGAACCTGAATCTAGCGCGTCTGCCAGTTCCGCCACATCCGCATATTCTTTTCGCCGTAGGCCGTGGCCCTGACGACGTGTATTATTATAACGGCTGGCAGAAGAAATGTCAAGCGATTTTTTGAGAAAAATGCTGCTTTTTTCAGCGAAAAATGCGGTCCTCCGCTTTTCGACGAAAGACCGCATTTTATGAAAAGATTACCAGAGGTTGACGACCTCGTTGTACAGGCCCTCGTAGCTCTTGGCGGAGTTGGACCAGCTGAAGTCACACTCCATGGCGCGCTTGACCAGCACGGGCCAGCCGTCCTTCTGCCAATAGCCTTCCTTGGCGCGCCAGCAGGCCTCATACAGCTCATGGGCGTTGTAGTTGGCAAAGGTAAAGCCGTTGCCGTAGCCGTCGCCGGAGTCGTGGATGGAGTCCTTCAGGCCGCCGGTCTCGCGGATGACGGGGATCGTGCCGTAGCGGCAGGAGACCATCTGGGCCAGGCCGCAGGGCTCGGAGCGGGACGGCATCAGGAAGATGTCGGCACCGGCGTAGATCTGCTGTGCCAGCTTGGCGTTGAAGCCGATGTAGACGCCGACGCGGCCCGGGTTGCGTGCGCACAGCTCGTTGAAGAAGTTCTCATACTGGGCCTCGCCGGAGCCGAGGATGACCAGCTCGATGCCCTGCTGCAGCAGCCCCTCGGCGATGGCCTGAACCAGGTCAACACCCTTGTGGCCAACCAGACGGGTGACCATGGCCATGACCGGGCTGCCGTCCTTATGCAGGCCGAACTCGTCCTGCAGGGCCTCTTTGCAGACAGCCTTGCCCTCCTGGAAGGTCTCGGCGTCGTAGTTTTTGGCAATGTCAGGGTCGGTGGCAGGGTTAAAGACATCGACGTCAATACCGTTCAGAATGCCGCACAGCTTATACTGCTTCTGGCGCAGCAAGCCGTCCAGACCGTGGCTGAACCACGGGTCGAGGATCTCCTGCGCGTAGGTCGGGCTGACGGTGGTGACCTTGTCTGCGCACTCGATGGCGCCCTTCATGAAGTTGGCGCAGCCGTCATACTCCACAACATGGGCGTCACGTGCGCCGATGCCGCAGGTATCCTCGAGAATATCCAGACCATACTTGCCCTGGTAGGCAATGTTGTGGATCGTGAACACCGTCTTGATGCGGCTGAACTTATCCAGATGGCGGTAGTACAGGTTCAGGTAGACGGGCGTCAGTGCAGTCTGCCAGTCATTGCAGTTGATGATGTCCGGCTCAAAGTCGGTGTAGAACAGCATCTCCAGAATGGCGCGGGAGAAGAACGCGAAACGCTCGCCGTCGTCATAGAAGCCGTACAGGCCGCTGCGCTTGAAGTAATACTCGTTGTCGATGAAGTAAAAGACAACGCCGTCGCGCTCGGCTTTGAACAGGCCGCAGTACTGGCTGCGCCAGCCCACGGGCACGCTGAAGTTGGTGACATAGGTCAGCGTATCCTTGAATTTCAGGTCGCCGTACAGCGGCATAACGACGCGGGCGTCGATGCCGTCGCGGACCAGCGCCTTGGGCAGAGCGCCCGCAACATCGGCCAGGCCGCCGGACTTGGCAAAGGGTGCAGCCTCGCTGGCTGCGTACAGGATTTTCATAAGCACCTCCGTGCGAGTTTCACAAAATGAGGGCGAGGGAAAGTCTGGCTCTCCCCCGCCCTCTCATCAAAGTCGTCTCCGGGGAGAGGGAGTTCGACCTCTATGAGCGTTATGTCTCCCCTGTGTCAGCGTTTTGCTGGCGGGGGTATTTTATACGCTGTGGCCCTTGGCGACGAACACCGGGAAGGTGTCGGTGCCGGCCAGCTTCTTGTCCTCGGTGATGTGGACGTTCTTGTCGGTGACGACGTACTCCACATTGCAGTTCGGCTCAACAACGGTATCCTGCATCAGGACGCAGTTCTTGACAACAGCGCCCTTCTTGATCTTGCAGCCGCGGAACAGCACGCTGTTCTCAACGGAGCCCTCGATGACGCAGCCGTCAGCCAGCAGGCTGTTCTTGACAGAGCTGCCCTCCAGGTAGCGGGTCGGGTTATCGTCACGAATCTTCGTGTAGATGGGCGCGGGTCCGAACAGGGCGTCCATGCTGCCTTCCCGGAGCAGACGCATATTCTCGTCGAAGTAGCTCTTCATGTCGGAGACGCGGGCGACATAGCCGTCGAACCGGTAGGCATGGACGTTCAGCAGCTTGAGGTTGCGGGCCAGGATGTCGCGCTCGAAGTAGACGAGGCCGCGGACGGAGGCATCGTGGATCAGGTGGATCAGGCTCTCGCGCTCAATGATATAGATGTTCATGGCGAGGTTCTGCTCACCGATGCGGTAGTCGTTGGACAGAATCTCAACAACACGGTCATTGTCATCCAGACGGATGGTGTAGTTATCACTGCGGGCACCCTCGGGGATGGCGGCGCGGTTGTAAACCATCGTGACGTCAGCGCCGGATTTGACATGGGCATCGATCAGCTTATTGAAGTCGAAGTTCATGGCAATGTAGGAGTCAGACAGGATGACGTAGCGCTCCTTCTGCGCCTCGAGCCAGTTCAGGATGCTGTCCAGTGCGTCCACACGGCCGGAGTACAACTTGACGCTGCGCTCGGCAAAGGGCGGGACGATGTTCAGGCCGCCGCGCTTACGGGTCAGGTCCCACTCACGGCCTGCGCCCAGGTGATCCATCAGAGAGTGGTAGTTTTTACGCACGATGACGGACACGTTGTCGATGCCGGCGTTGGCCATGCTGGACAGCGTGAAGTCGATCAGGCGGTAACGTCCGCCGAACGGGATGGAGGCCATGGAGCGCTCCGCCACCAGTTCGGGAACGAGGTTATCATACGTATTGGCGAAAATGACGCCGAGAGCATTCACATTGCTGTTTACCATTGTTCCTCACCATCCTTTACATCGCTGGAGACCATTGCCTTGGGGCCAACCACTGCGCCCTTGCCGATGACGACGCCGGAGCCGACGGTGGCGACATCGCCGGGCTCGGCAATGTTCAGGCCGCCCTCGGGCATAGCGCCGACGGTTGCGCCCTCCTCGATCGTGACGTTCTCGGCCACGATGCAGTGCTTGACGGACGCACCGGCCTTGATGACCGTGCCGCCCATAACGACGGCTGCTCCCACCGTAGCGCCCTTCTCAACGACTGCGCCGGGGAACAGGATGGAATTGTTGACCGTACCGTTGACCTTGCAGCCCTCGGAGATCATCGAGTTGGAGATGGTGGCGTCGCTGCCGATCTGCTGGCAGGGACGGCCCGTGTTGCGGGAGTAGATCTTCCAGTTCTCATCGAACAGGTTGATGCCGGAATGCTTCGGGTCCAGGACCTCCATGTTGGCCTGCCACAGGCTGGAGATCGTGCCGACGTCCTTCCAGTAGCCGCTGAAGTGGTACGCATACATACGGCGGCCATCCTTCAGCAGGTTGGGAATGACGTTCTTGCCAAAGTCGTTCTCGGAGTTGGGGTCAGCCTCGTCCTCGCTCAGGTATTTCTTCAGGATGTCCCAGTTGAAGATGTAGATACCCATGGAAGCCAGGTTGGACTTGGGCTCCTTCGGCTTTTCCTGGAAGGCGTTGATGCGGTCATCCTCATCGGTGACCATCAGGCCGAAGCGGGATGCCTCGCTCCATGGCACCTCCATGACGGCGACGGAGAACTCTGCGTTCTTCTCCTTATGGAAGCGCAGGAAGTCAGAGTAATCCTGCTTGCAGATCTGGTCGCCGGACAGGATGATGACATACTTGGGGTCATAGCGGTCAATGAAGGACAGGTTCTGATAGATGGCGTTGGCCGTGCCCTTGTACCAGTCGGAGCCGGAGGCCTGCTGGTACGGCGGCAGAACGTGAACACCGCCGTGCAGGCGGTCAAGGTCCCACGGCTGGCCGTTGCCGATGTACTCGTTCAGGACGAGGGGCTGATACTGGGTCAGGATGCCCACCGTGTCAATGTCAGAATTGACACAGTTGGACAGCGGGAAGTCGATGATACGATACTTTCCGCCAAACGGAACTGCCGGCTTGGCGAGCTTCTGGGTCAGCGCGTACAGACGCGAGCCCTGGCCGCCTGCCAGGATCATTGCGATCATTTCTTTAGCCATAAGATTTCTCCCCTTAAAATTTCGGCAGAATGCCGTTTTTAACATATATCCAAAGACGGCTTACACCGTCGTTTTGGCCTTGGGCGGACGTCCGCGGCGCTTGGGAGCCGCCTCGGTCCCGGCGTCTGCGGCAGGGGCCGCAGTCTTGGCAGTGGTTTTTGCCGTCTTTTTGGCGGCGGGCTTGGCGGGCTTTTCCGCTGCCTTGTCCTCCGCCTTGGCGGCGCGCGGCTTGCGGGCAGCGGGCACGCTCAGGTAGAGGGTGGACAGCGGCGGCAGCGTCAGCGAAATATGCTGGTCAAAGCCGTGCATCGGGCCCTTCTTCGCCTTGACCGTGCCATTGGTCACGCCGGAGCCGCCGTACTTCTTATCGTCGGAGTTGAGGATCTCCTTGTAGCTGCCGGGGTTCGGCACGCCCATCTGGTACTCCTTGCGCAGCACCGGGTTGAAGTTGCATACGACAAGCACCATCTTGCCCGCAGCGTCGCGGCGCAGGAACGCGATGACGCTCTGCTTGCTGTCGTCGGGCACGATCCACTGGAAGCCCTCCCAGCTGTAATCGACCTGCCACAGGGCGGGCGTGTCACGGTAGAAGTGGTTCAGATCCCTGACGTAGCTTTGCAGCTCACGGTGCTTATCGTAGCCGAGCAGCATCCAGTCGAGCGGCTTCTTCTCGTCCCACTCGATAAACTGGCCGAAGTCCTGGCCCATAAAGAGCAGCTTTTTGCCGGGGTGGGCCATCATGTAGCCGAAGAATGTGCGCAGGTTCGAGAATTTTTCCTCATAATCGCCGGGCATCTTGTTCAGCAGGCTGCACTTGCCGTGGACGACCTCGTCGTGGCTGATGGGCAGCACGAAGTTCTCACTGAACGCATAGAAGAAGCTGAACGTGACCTTGCCGTGGTTGCCGGCGCGGAAGAGCGGGTCGGTTTTCATGTAGCTGAGCATGTCGTTCATCCAGCCCATGTTCCACTTGAAATTGAAGCCCAAGCCCCCGTCGGACGCGGGCTTTGTGACCAGCGGCCAGGCGGTGGATTCCTCGGCGATCATCATTTTATGCGGATAGCGGCCCAGGATAGCCGTGTTCAGCTTCTGCAGGAAGGCGATGGCCTCGAGATTTTCCTTGCCGCCGTTGACGTTCTGCTCCCACTCGCCGTCCTTGCGGTTGTAGTCGAGGTAGAGCATACTGGCAACAGCATCGACGCGCAGACCGTCCACATGATAGCGGTCCACCCAGAACATGGCGCTGGAGATCAGGAAGCTCTCGACCTCCTTCATGCCGTAGTTAAAGACCATCGTGCCCCATTCCTTGTGCTCACCGCGGCGGGGGTTGGGGTCCTCATAGCAGGGGGCGCCGTCGAACATGTACAGGCCGTAGCCATCCTTCGGGAAGTGGGCCGGGACCCAGTCCAGAATGACGCCGATGCCCGCCTGATGCAGCTTGTCGACGAAGGCCATGAAGTCCTTCGGCGTGCCGTAGCGGCTTGTTGGGGCAAAATAGCCCGTGACCTGATAGCCCCAGCTGCCGTCGAAGGGATACTCGGTGATGGGCAGCAGTTCCACGTGGGTGTAGCCCATTTCCTTTATGTACGGGATCAACTCGTCGGCCAGCTCGGCATAGTTGTAGGGCACGCCGTTTTCGGGGTCCTTCATCTTCCAGCTGCCGGCCTGCAGCTCGTAAATGGACATCGGGCTGTTGATGACATCCCGCTTTTCCTCGTCACTGACCCAGGCGGCATCCCCCCAGGTGTAGCCCTCAATATCATAGACCTTGCTGCCGTTGGACGGGCGGGTCTCGGTATGGAAGGCATACGGGTCAGCCTTATAGACCAGCTCATCCGCCGGGGTGGTGATGCAGTATTTGTAGACATCAAATTGTTTGATGCCGGGAACGAAGCGCTCCCAGATACCGTCCGTCACCTTTTCCATGGGGTGCTCGCCGGGCGTCCAGCTGTTGAAGTCACCCACAATGGAAACAGCCTTGGCGTGCGGTGCCCAGACACGGAACACCGCGCCGGCCTCGCCGTTTTCCTCGCACAGATGCGCACCGAAGTAGCGATAGGCCTCCTGATTGTTGCCCTGCTTGAACAGATAAATGGGCAGATCGGAGCTTTTGGGCGTTTCTTTGCGCTGTTTCAACGTAATCTCCCCTTTTGAGCGGTGCTGTAGTGGATACAGTACACCGACTCTATATAATCTCTGTCTCTATATTACCTGTTTCTTACGGGAAATGCAAGGTCTTTTGTGTAATATTCTGCTAAAATTTTCGTATGTTGCCTATTCGTTTTGTACAAGTTCGACATAAATCGGGCGTTTTTTCGGACAAACGTACAAAAAAAGTCCCCTGCAAGGTTCTTTTTACACTTTGCAGGGGATTTGTGCAATCCGGAAATTATTTTCAGGTCCCGTAGATGTAGTACGGGTTCTCGCCGCTGTAGACGCTGCGGCGGTTCCAGACCGTGTGGGTGGCCAGATATTCGGCCCAGGCATGGTAGCCCGCGGCATTGAAGTGGACGCCGTCCTTCGTGGCGTAGTCGTCGATCTGGCTGCCGTCGGCGGGGTTGGTCAGGGCCTCGCGGATGTTGATATAGTAGCAGCCCTTGCGCAGCGCCATGTTGGCCAGCAGGTCGTTGACCGTGGCAATGCGGGTGTTGTCCAGACCGGGCTTGGAGGCGACCACATCCTCCTGTACGCCGGGGATGGACTGGATATAAATCGTCACGCCGGGGTTCAGCTGCTCACGCAGCATATCAATGAGGCGCTCGTAGTAGGCGATAAAGCTGTCCTCACTGCCCTGCACGACGAGGTTGTTCGTGCCGACAAGGATATAGAGATAATCCGGCTGGCTGGCGGCAATGGTTTCCATCGGGGTCTCGTTCGCACCGGTGACGGCGTTCTTGACGCTGACATTGTTGACAAAGGTCTGCACGCCCGCGCTGACGTAGGTGGCGTAGTGGGCATTGTGGTAGCCTGTATCGTAGATGCCAAGGCCCGACGCGATGCTGTCGCCCGCGAAGGTGACGGTGTTGAAATAGTCGTTCGTCACGGTGCCCAGCATCGGGACGGCCACCATGCGGTGATCGGTGTTGCGGTACTCGGTGTCGATCGTGGCCGCGACGGCCTCGGACTTGTCCCACGCGGCGGTATCGACGCCCGGCAGGATGCGCTGCGGCTCGGCAATGTCTGCCGGGGCTGCCGAGGGGGCCTCGGTGGGCGCAGCGGCGGATGCGGCCTGCTCCGGCGTAGCGGATTCCGCTGGGGAAGTCTGAGCCGGGGCACTCTGCCGCGTGAACCAGAAGTAGCCCACGCCGATGCAGAGCGCCGCCAAAACAACGATGAGGATCAGGAACAGTCTGCGCTTGCGGCGCCTGCCTGCGACCTCATTGCGGTAGGTATAAAAATCAGCCATAAAAGCTCCTATTCTTTACGCAATCAAGCATGTATAGCTATTATACGCCGGAACCGCACCGGGTACAAGTGGCCACAGCAAATTTTACAGACCGAAAAAGGGACGTTTGCAAAAATTAGCTTGACGCTTTTCTCCTGTACCCCTATAATAAGAGTAAGAATAGACGTGACCAATCATCACAGAACGGAGGTCCTGCCCCATGGCATGGATGATCGTATCCGACAGCTCCTGCGAGATCCGCGAGCTGGAAAACCCGGCACCGGGCGTGCAGTTTGCCCTTGTACCGTTTAAAATCCGCGTTGGTGAACGCGAGTATGTTGACCTTGCCACGCTGAACACCCAGCAGATGCTGCAGGCCATGACCGACTACAACGGTGCCAGCACCACCGCCTGCCCCAGCCCCGAGGAATGGGCCGAATATTTTTTGCAGGCGGACAACGTGTTTGCCTTCACCATCAGCAGCAACCTGTCCGGCAGCTACAATGCCGCCATGGCCGCGCGCGAGATGGTGCTGGAGGAGCACCCCGAAAAGAAAATTTTTGTGCTGGACACGCTGAGCTGCTCCGGTGCGCTGGCCGGTGCCGCCGAACTGGCCAACAAGCTGATCGGCGAGGATCAGACATTTGACGACATCTGCTTTGCGCTGAAAAAGTTTGCCGATAGCACCCACATCCTGTTTGCACTGGCGAGCTTTGACAATCTGGCCAAGAACGGCCGTGTCAACAGGGTAGTTGGTTTTATCGCAGGCCGCCTGAACATGCGCGTTCTGGGCCGCCGCACGCCGGACGGCAAGATCGACTTTTACTTCAAGACCCGCGGCGAGACCCGCGTGCTGGCAAAGATTCTGGAGCAGATGGACGAGGACAAATACGATGGTGTCCATCCGGTGCTCATCAGCGAGTGCGGCAATCAGAACGCCGCCCAGCTTTTGCATCACGGCATTGAGGCCAAGTGGCCCGGCGCTCCGGTGAAGATCGTGCCCTGCTCCGGCTTGTGCAGCTTCTACGCGCAGGATCAGGGCATCATTATCACGTATTGAGACCAAAATCAAAATGACCGCCAGACGTTTTCCTCGTCTGGCGGTCATTTTCATAAAGCACTATTTGCCGCAGCCTCCACCATGATATGCTTGAGTTGCTCTGGTGTCAGAATTGCGTTCACTTTGCGGTGAATCATGCGGTGGCAGTTTGCACAAAGGCAGACCAGGTCTGTCTCCGGGTTCACCTTCACTTCCTCGTCCAGAGAAGACAACGGAACTAAATGGTGAACCTCGATAAAGTTTTTGCCCAGTGCACCGTAGGTCTTTTCAAAATCAAAACCGCAGACACTGCATTTACAGCCATGAATCCGAATCGCTGCTGCGCGGTTCTGTGGGCTGCGCTCGTAACGGGTGACGTAATACTCCGTCTTCTTCCCATCCGGATACATCACACGAGTTTCTTCAACACCTACGTTTGGCTCGACACGTTTTGCCACCCACGGCCATGCCTTTTCCACTCTCCACATCATCCACAAGAAAGATTGTGCGTCAATCAGCTCCACATCCTCGAAATATCTTTCCAAAAGCACTTCAATCTGTCTGGCAATGTCTATTATCGTCTGATAATTTTCCCATGTACATTCGTTCAAGCACGAGATCGATATTTCCAGCTTCGGAAAACTAATATTCCGGTAATGATCCTTTTTGACCGTCACATAGCGTTCACGGTCTTTGAGAAAAAACAGGTAAGCAATCACAGAGAACGGGTCATAAATTCGTTTAGTGGATAATAATATTACCAGCTCATGAAAGCAGTCTTCCTCGTCACTAACATTTCCCCGGAACAGTCGTTTCAAAATCCACGCCGTCTTTTGGCAGTCATTCGTAAAGACTTCTGATGTCAACATATAGCTGGGCAACGAAACAAGATTTTCGCGTTCTTCCTCTACAACAACTGAAAAGGTATTCAGTACGCACTTTACAATTTCAGAATCTGTCTTATCATTCCAGCCATTCAACTGCAATTTCTTATGTGCTTCCGTCCAAACCTGTCTCTTGTAGCCTTCTTCATGATACCAGTCGCCCGAGTGGAAGGATACCTCTGTCGAGTCGTCTCCTGTGCCCTTTTGATTTGCCACTGCAATTGCCGTAAGCTGAGACAAACGTTCCTCAAAAAGGCTCTCACTTATTATAGTATTCATTAGTATTCATTTCATTTGCCTATCACTTTATTCCGGCAGCCGCTCCTTCACGAAATCCAGGAACGCCTGAGCGGCGGGGGCAAGGTTCTCGCCGCAGGCGAGACCGATCTCCATCATCTGGTGGGGATTCATCGGGCGCTCCACGACGCCGGGATAGCCGTCCTGGTGGTTGATGGCGTTGTTTACGCTGATACCCAAGCCCGCCGACACCATGGCATAGGTCGCCGTGATGTCCATCGTGGAATAGCGTGCGTCGGGGCGGGCCTTCAGCTTGTCAAAAATCAGGGTGATGTCGGTCTCCATGCCCGGGTAGCTGTCGATGAACGGCTCGGTCTTCAGGCTTTCCACCGGGAAGGACTCGCGGTCCGCCAGCGGGTGGTTTTTGGGCAGCAGGACCATCAGCTCGTCCTGACGGATGGGCAGCCAGACCGGCAGCGAGTCACGGTGGCTGATGAGGCAGAAATCCGTGCGGTGATCCAGCAGCATCTCGGCCAGCTCGCTGCTGGTGCCGTTGACGATCTTGATGACCACGCCGGGGTGCCGTGTGCGGAACGCCGCCATCATCCGGGTGACCCACTCATAGTAGCAGTTATACGCCGTACCGATGACAATGGTGCCGCAGTCTGCGCCGCGCACCTTGGCTGCGGTCTGTTCCAGCCGCTCCTGCGCAAACAGCAGCTCACGCACCGACGGCAGCAGCTGGCGGCATTCCGCGGTGGGCTGCACGCCGCTTTTGGCGCGGTGCAGCAAGGCAAAGCCCAGCTCCTTTTCCAGCGTTGCCACACTGCGGCTGATGCCGGAGACCGTAAACCCCATCTCCTCCGCCGCCGCACGCAGGCTGCCGCGGTCGATTGCCTTTAATAAGATCTGCCAGCGTTCTGTATCCATCTTGTACCTCTTATTGCTATATTTGCAATTTTGTAAAAATTGTGTTACGTTTTCATCAATCATAAGACAGAACGCCGAATTTGTCAAGAGCAGGAGGATGGAAATTAAAAAGCCTCCCTCGTTTACGAGGGAGGTGGCCCGCAGAGCCGGAGCTTGGGGTTCATCACTCTTTTATATTCCGCTCCTGCTTGCGCTTCATGCGCTCAAGCAGAGCTGCCTTCTGCTTGTCCCATTTGGCATCGTACTCCGGGGTAGCCGGGTCGATGCAGCGGGCAAAGCTCCAATGCAGGCCGTCGCGGCGGCTCAGCTTAAAGCGCAGATACCAGTGCCCGCAGTAGGGGCAGGCTGCTCTGGTAAAGTAGCCCGTGTTGCCGCGCTTGAGCCAGACCTCGTCGTTTTGCAGCGGCGCGCCGCACTCAGGGCAGCGTGCCTGATACAGCTCGGGCACGCTGCGGTAGTCGTCGTGTTCCATGCGGTTCATGAACAGCTGCACATCGCGGCCCGTGTTCTCGGCACCGAGCAGCGCCTCGGTCAGCAGCTCCTCCTCCGTCGGATAGGTCGCGAGGCCCTCGGCCAGCGGGAGCTTGCGGCAGACCCTGGCCGTATAGAGCGCGTCGTCCAGTGCGTTGTGGAACGGTTCTTCCTTGGGGATGCCCAGACGGTCCACAACGCTTTCCAGGGTCAGGCCCTCTCCCTCCTTGCGGGGGTAAGCCTGCAGGAAGATGCGCTGCAGGTCGTACCAGCGGTTCGGCCAGTTTTCATCCAGCCCGACGAGGAACAGGTTTTGCTTTAAAACCGGCACGTCGTCCAGGCCCCACTCGGCCAGCTCGGCATCGTCGCCCGCCCAGTCAAGAAATTTCTGCAGGCCCTCCTTCATCGGCAGGCCCGCGTCCAGGTCGCCCTGGGACAGACCCGTGACCTTGGCGATATGATGCTGCAATTTGCGGAAAATGTGCGGCTTGAGGTTGACCTCAAACGTATCCAGCACGTCGCCGCGGTCATTGATGCGGGCCGCGCCGATCTGAATGATTTCACCGCGCAGCGTCAGCTCCGTGCCGTGATAGAGGAAGGTTTTCGGCTGGTAGCCGATGTTCCATTCCAAATCGAAAACGATCAGATTCACAGGTCAGGTCTCCTCATTCAAAATAAACTTTTCCACCGCCAGGCCCACGCCGTCGTGGTCGTTATCGGCGGTCAGGTAGTTGGCCGCAGCCTTGACCGGCGGCTGGGCGTTGCCCATGGCCACGCCCATACCGGCCAGGCGTATCATCGGCAGGTCGTTCCAGCCGTCACCGCAGGCCATCAGATTGGCGGGGGTCAGGCCCTTGGCGCGCAGCAGAATTTCCAGCGAGGTATCCTTGCCGACGCCGAGGGGCATTGTTTCAATAAAGAAAGGTGCGCTGCGGCAGATGGACAGCTTGCCCGCAAACTCCTGCTGCATCAGCTCCTCAACGTGCGGCATGTCGGCGGGGTCGCCGGTCAGCAGCAGCTTGTTGATGGGGTAGGTCACCTCGGCGGGCAGGTTTTCCACTTTGCGCACGGGGATCTTGTTGATGCGGGCTTCCTCCAGCACGTAGGGGGCGTCGGGAACCTCGGTCACGATGCCGTTTTTATCGTAGGTCAGCGGCACGACGTTCCAATAGCGGCTGAACGTGCAGACCGGCTCGATCAGGTCTGCCGGGAAGGCATGCTGCACCAGCGTCTGTCCGGTCCGGCAGTCGATGATCTTGCCGCCGTTGTAACTCAAAATACAGCCGCCGTACTTTTCGAGCTCGAGCTCCCTGGCCAGCGGCTCAATGCCTACGGTGGGCCGTCCGCTGGCCAGCACGATGCAGACGCCGCGGCGGGCTGCCTCCTGCAATGCCGCCTTAGTGCGCGGCGTGATGACTTTTTCGGTGTTGGTCAGGGTGCCGTCAAGGTCCAGCGCCAAAACTTTATATTGCATGGTTATTCCCCCGGAATGCAGATTTGTGTATATTGTACTCTAAAATGGGGGATTATGCAAGCATCTTGCCTTCCCCTGTGGGGCTGCGCCCGCAGGCGCGTGTCGGAGCGCAACCGCCGTAGGCGGCTCTTAGCGCGTAGACTGAAGCCGGCCCTGCAGGGCCGGATGAGGGGTATGTTTGCCATTTTTACCCGTTGGCGGGATACCATGGCAGGGTCAGCCCTCATCAGTCAGTGGTCGGAGCCACTGACAGCTTCCCCCGCGGGGGAAGCCTTTTGTTTAAGATTAGCCATTTCTAACGTATTGACAAGCATTCTCACCTATGCTACACTATCCGAAGCAATAAGGGAGTAGTCAGCGCAGCGGTGGAGCAGCCGCCGTGCAGTTCTGCCAACACAATGAGCGTTTGCTCTGGCTTTACTTTAAACGACGAGACTTATCTGCCCGTTTTCACGGGTAGATAGGTCTTTTTTATTGTCTGCACCCTGCCAAAACGGAGGAGAAAATCATGACTTTATTCGACCTGATTCTGATTGCCGTCAGCCTCTCGATGGACGCATTCGCCGTCTCGATCTGCAAGGGGCTGTCCGTCCGCAAGGTAAGTCTGCAGCACGCTATGATCTGCGGCGTCTGGTTCGGCGGATTTCAGTTTTTGATGCCTGCACTGGGCTATTTTCTCGGTGACCGGTTTGCCGCGCTGCTGACGAAGTTCGGCCCGTGGATCGCGTTTGTGCTGCTGGCGCTCATCGGTGCGAACATGATCAAGGAGAGTTTTGGCGGCGACGAGCAGCTGGACGACGACTACTCCGCCAAAGCCATGCTGCCGCTGGCCATCGCCACCAGCATTGATGCGTTCGCCGTCGGCGTCAGCTTTGCAGCCATGCAGGTGGACATTCTGCCCGCTGCCGGGCTGATCGGCGTTATCACCTGCCTGCTGTCCGCCATCGGCGTCAAGGTCGGTGCCATGTTCGGCGACAAGTACCGTGCCCCCGCCGAGCGCATCGGCGGCATTGTGCTGATCCTGATCGGTGTCAAGACGCTGCTGACGGGGCTGGGCATTTTGTAAGTTTTGCATACCAATAAAAATGCACCGGGTTGTATGGAAAAGCTCCACACAATCCGGTGCGTTTTTTTGTAGGGGCGAACAATGTTCGCCCGTGGCCGTTTACGGCAGCTATACCGTAAACGGTTTGCAAGGCAAGGTTGGCGGGCGAACAATGTTCGCCCCTACGGTGTCAGCATAGTACTGCGCTTACCGCAAAATCAGCTGTCCGTTCCCATCCGCATCCACGGTCAGGGTGTCCCCTGCCGTGTGGGCGCCGCCGATGATTTCCTTCGCGATCATCGTTTCCACATGGGACTGGATGTACCGCTTCAAGGGGCGGGCACCGTAGATCGGGTCATAGCCGCCGTCGATGATGGCGTTCTTGGCCGCGTCGGTGACAACCAGTTTCAGCTGTTTGTCCTCCAGACGCTTGCGCAGGTCGGCCAGCATCAGGTCAACGATGGAGCCGATTTCGGTCTTGGTCAGGCTCTTGTAGTAGACAATGTCGTCCAGACGGTTCAGGAACTCGGGGCGGAACTGGCGCTTGAGCAGCTGGTCAATGGCGTTTCTGGCCTCGTCGGACAGCTCGTTGCTGCCGTTGGCGCGGCTCTTTTCAAGATCCTCCAAAATCAGGTCGGAGCCCAGGTTCGACGTCAGGATGATGACGGTGTTCTTGAAGTCCACCGTGCGGCCCTGGCTGTCGGTAATGCGGCCATCGTCCAGCACCTGCAGCAGGATGTTGAACACGTCCGGGTGGGCCTTTTCGACCTCATCGAACAGCACAACGCTGTAGGGGTGGCGGCGCACGGCCTCGGTCAGCTGGCCGCCCTCCTCATAGCCGACGTATCCCGGAGGCGCACCGATCAGACGCGAGACGCTGAATTTCTCCATATACTCGGTCATGTCGATACGGACCATGTTCTTCTCGTCGTCAAACAGGGCCTGCGCCAGCGCCTTGGCCAGCTCGGTCTTGCCGACGCCCGTGGGGCCGAGGAACAGGAAGCTGCCGATGGGGCGGTTCGGGTTCGCGATGCCGGCGCGGGAGCGCAGGATAGCGTCCGAGACCTTCTGCACGGCTTCGTCCTGGCCGATGACCCGCTGATGCAGCGTGTCCGGCAGACGGAGCAGTTTCTCGCGTTCGCCTTCGACGAGCTTGGAGACCGGGATGCCGGTCCAGCGGGCGACGATGTTCGCAATTTCTTCTTCCGTTACGCGGTCACGAAGCAGGCTGGATTCCTTCTTTGCCTCGGCCAGCTTTTCTTCTTCCTCCAACTGCTTTTGCAGGGTGGGCAGCTTGCCGTATTGCAGCTCACCGGCCTTGGCGTAGTCGCCGGTGCGGGTCGCCTTTTCGATTTCGGCCTTGGTGGATTCCACCTCGGCGCGCAGGCTCTGCACCTTGTTCACGGCGTTCTTCTCGTTCTCCCACTGCGCCTTCTTGCTGTTGAAGCTGTCGCGCAGCTCGGCCATCTCCTTTTCCAGCGTGGCCAAACGCTGCTTGGACAGTTCGTCGGTCTCTTTCTTTAAAGAGGCCTCCTCGATTTGCAGCTGAGTGATGCGGTGGTTCATCTCGTCCAACTCGGCGGGCATCGAATCCAGCTCGGTCTTGACCATAGCACAGGCCTCATCGACGAGGTCGATGGCCTTATCAGGCAGGAAGCGATCCGTGATGTAGCGGTCCGACAGCGTCGCGGCGGCGATCAGGGCGGCGTCCTGAATCTTGACGCCGTGGTAGACCTCGTAGCGCTCCTTCAAGCCGCGCAGGATCGAGATGGTGTCCTCGACAGTCGGTTCATTGACCATGACCGGCTGGAAACGACGCTCCAGCGCGGGGTCCTTCTCGATATACTCGCGGTACTCGTCCAGCGTGGTCGCACCGATACAGTGCAGCTCGCCGCGGGCCAGCATGGGCTTGAGCAGGTTGCCCGCGTCCATCGCGCCGTCGGTCTTGCCTGCGCCGACAATGGTATGCAGCTCATCGATGAAGAGGATGATCTTGCCCTCGGACTTCTTGACCTCGTTGAGGACGCTCTTCAAGCGTTCCTCAAACTCGCCGCGGTATTTGGCACCTGCGACCAGCGCACCCATGTCCAGGCTGAACACGGTATGATCCTTCAGATTTTCGGGCACATCTCCGCTTTCGATCCGCTGCGCCAGCCCCTCGGCGATGGCGGTCTTACCGACACCGGCCTCACCGATCAGCACGGGGTTGTTCTTGCGTTTGCGGGACAGGATACGGATGACATTGCGAATTTCCGTATCGCGTCCAATCACAGGGTCAAGTTTATGCGCCTTTGCCATTTCGACAAGGTCCTGACCGTACTTTTTCAGAGCGTTGTAGGTGTCCTCCGGGTTATCACTCGTGACCCTCTGATTGCCACGCACCGTACTCAGCTGCTTCATAAATTTTTCGGTTGTGATGCCGAAAGTCTTGAAGATTTCACTGGCAGCCTTGCCGGGCCGCTGCAAAATACCGAGGAATACATGCTCTACGCTGATGTATTCATCCTTCATCTGCTTGGCCTGCTGCTCGGCGGCGTTGAGGGCGCGGTCCAAATCGTTGGAGATGTAGATCTTCTCCGGGTCACGGCCCGAGCCGGTCACGCGGGGCAGCGCCTCGACCTTCTGCAAGGCCGTCTGGGCAAAGGCATTGGCGTCAATGCCGAGGGTCTGCAGCAGCTGCGGGATAAGCCCGTCCTGCTGCTGGGCAAGGGCGGCCAGCAGGTGCTCCTGCTCCACCGCGTTGTTGGAATATTCCACCGCGATGCGCTGTGCAGCCTGCAAAGCCTCACGGGTTTTCTGTGTCATTTGTTCGATGTTCATAGTGCGTACCTCCTTTAGTGCAGATAGCGCATTGTTCTGGCAGTCTCGCACGTAAAGTGCTTGGATTTTGCAGCTCAAGAATCTGCTTTCGCAAATTCTGTGCGTCTGTCTTTCTTTAGCACTCTATCTGTTCGACTGCTAATATTGTAGCACATTCACATACCATGTCAATAGGAAAATTGCAAACAAATTGTGAATTTGCAGGAAAAATCATTGGTAAAAGTTGGAGAAACAGTCGGAGGGGAGCGGATAGTTAGATATTTTTCAAAATATCTATTGACAGCGGCAGGTGCATAGGAGTATAGTAAAGGCATAGACAGTTAGACGTTTATCTAATTGTTTATCAGGAAAGGAGTTGTTCTGTTTGGGAGATGCTTTCAAGGCGCTGGCCGACCCGACGCGGCGGCGCATTTTAGAACTGCTGGCACAGGGCGATCTGACCGCCGGGGAGATCGCCGCACATTTTGATATGACAAAGCCGTCCGTCAGCCACCATCTGAACATTTTAAGAAGTGCGGCGCTTATTACCGATGAGCGCCGCGGCCAGAACATTGTGTACAGCGTGAATCTGACCGTATTTCAGGAATTGATGAAGTGGTTTTATGACTGCGGACTTGTAAAGGGAGACGATAGCAATGAAAAAGAATAAGCTGTTCTGGATTTTAACCGTGGTCTGCGTGCTGAATTTTGCCGCGCACCTGTACTTCTACCCCTCCCTGCCGGACATTGTGCCCACCCACTGGGGAGCCAGCGGGCAGGTCAACGGCTGGGGGCCGAAATCCACGGTTTTGATTTTGGCCGCGCTGCCGTTTGCGATGTTGATTTTGTTTGAGGTCATCCGCAAAATCGACCCCAAGCACCAGAATTTTGAGAAGTTCGGCAAAGTATGGAACCTGTGCGTAGTGCTGTTCACCGTGATGATGGCCGCATTCAGCTGGCTGAGTGAGCTGGCTGTTTTCGGTAAGCTGCCGGACAGCAGCAACCTCGTCAGCATTCTGGTCTGCGGCGGCATCGGCGTACTGTTCATCATCCTGGGCAATTTTATGCCGCAGATCAAGCAGAATTATACCTTCGGCTGCCGCACGCCCTGGGCGCTGAACGACGAGCACAACTGGCAGCGCACCCAGCGCATGGGCGGGTACACCTTTGTCGTTATGGGCATTGTCCTGTTGGTGCTTGCCTTCCTGGGCGGCCTGCTGGGCGACATTGCTACGCTGATCGTGCTGCTGGTCGCCGTTCTTGGCGGCAGCGCGTGGATTTATTTGTATTCGTATCTGGTGTATGTGGGGAAGATGAAGTGATTTCTGAAAATGCCATGTAGGGGCCGGGCATGCCCGGCCCTCGGCTTTCCCGCAAAAGGGCATTCCCCGTCAGGTTGCGGGCCGCATATATGCGACCCCTACAGCCTGCTTAAAGTGGAGGTGAATTCTATGTGGTTTTGGTGGTTTATGTTACTATGTGATATGCTAGTTCCCATTGTTATGGTTATTGTAGGAAGAATGATGTGGAAACACTGCCCAAAGCATATAAATAGTCTGGTTGGGTATAGGACAACTCGCTCCATGAAAAATATGGACACCTGGAAATTTGCCCACGACTACTGCGGAAAACTTTGGTGGAAAGTAGGATGGGTAACGACTATAGCATCCGCTTTGATACATATTCCGTTATACCATAGTGATGAGAATACGATTGGAATTGCAGGGCTGATTCTTGTGGCAATTCAATGTTTTATTATGGTTGCATCAATTTACCCGACAGAGAAAGCCTTGAAAAAGCATTTTAATGACGACGGAACGCGTAAATAACTCCCCGTTTGCATGGGCGGTATAGATGCTGCCCGGAGAATGTTGCAGCTATGGGCAGGTGCACGGGAGGGATGAATCCCTCCCCTACCAACGACATGAACGAGAGTCCGTAGGGCGGCCAGACCTCTGGCCGCCGCGGAGGGGTCAAGACCCCTCCCTACAAAGCCAACCAGAAAAGGGGCACAGCCGTCAGGTTGCGGGCCGGGCATGCCCGGCCCCTACATCCTGCTTTACGGTTCGCAGAAAATCAAATAGCAAACAGCCCGTGCTTCGATTTCGGAGCACGGGCTGTTGTTATGCCTTATTCAGTTCCTTTTCAATGAACGCGGGGACCTCGTCGGGCCGGATGCCCATGACGTAGGCGAACTCGCTGTGCAGGGCGTTCTGGGCGTTGCGCAGGGCGCTGTCCTCATAGGCGGAAAGCTGCTTACCCTTGGCACGGCGCAGGGTGCGCTCGGTGTAGATGTCGCGCACCATCGCAATCAGCTCATGCAGGCTGCCGCTTTTCAGCGCCTCCCGGTAGGTCTCCCGGCGCACCTCCGGGTCCGGGTCATGGGTCGGGGCCGGCTCGCGCAGCAGGCTCAGCAGCTCGTCGCGGGTGGGCATAGCGCGCATCTTCTGCAAAAGCGGAGTGCTGTCGCAGGGAACGCAGATTTTCATGCTGGCATCAAAAACAGGCCGCAGGATAAAACATTCGTGGGGCTGGCCGCCCAGCGTAAGGCGTTTTTTCTCCGCAATCGTGCAGACGCCGCTGGTGCCGTAGCTGACCGTATCCCCTGTGTTGAACATGACGCATACTCCTTTTTTGCTCACAAAGCCTTCTCTTTCACAGATAAGTATACGCCTTTTCGTCGAAAATTGTCATAGGCAATTTGGACAAAAATAGCCCGGCGCAATTCTGTACAAAATGTACAGAATTACGCCGGGTAGTGTGTTTTTATCGAACTGTAGGGGGCGGCGTCCTCGACGCCCCGGGCGGTTTACGGCAGCCGCAGCCGAGCAGAGCCCCTCCGGCCATCGCTGACGCTCGGCCACCTCCCCTGTAAGGGGAGGCTTGCCGGGCGGGCTGCGCCGCCTGCCTTCTTATTTATACAGCTCCACCAGATTCAGCAAAATCTCGACGCCCTGGTCCATCTTCTCGGCGGTGATGCACTCGCAGGGGCCGTGGAAGTTGAAGCCGCCGGTGCCGAGGTTCGGGCAGGGCAGGCCCATATAGCTCAGGGTCGCGCCGTCGGTGCCGCCGCGGACCGGGGTCTCGATGGGTTCAAGGCCCGCCGCGCGGATGGCCTTGCGGGCGTTCTCGACCAGATGGAAGTGGGGCTGAATTTTCTCCAACATATTATAATAGCTGTCCTTGATGTCCAGCTCCACCGTGCCCGCACCGTAGCGGTCATTCAGGCAGGCGGCAATATGCTGCATCTGGGCCTTGCGGGCGGCAAACTTGGCGGCATCGTGGTCGCGCACGATGTAGCCCAGGTGCGCGGTGGTCACGTCACCCTGCATACTTGTCAGGTGGAAGAAGCCCTCACGGCCCTCGGTGTGCTCGGGGCGGGAGAAGGCGGGCAGCGCGGCGTGGAACTCCATGGCCACGTTCTGCGCATTGATCATCGAGTTCTTGGCGCTGCCGGGGTGGACGCTGAAGCCGTGCACGGTCACGACGGCAGCGGCGGCATTGAAGTTCTCATAGCTGATCTCGCCGACGTCCTCGCCGTCAACGGTGTAGGCGTAGGCCGCGCCGAAGCCCTCGACGTCAAACAGGCTCGCGCCCTCGCCGATCTCCTCATCGGGGGTGAAGCCGATGCAGAGCTTGCCGTGGGGGCGATTTTCGGCGATAATGCGCTCCAGCGCGGTCATGATCTCGGCCACACCGGCCTTATCGTCCGCGCCCAGCAGCGTCGAGCCGTCGGTGGTGATGAGAGTCTGGCCCTTCATCTCGCGCAGGAACGGGAACACCTTGGGGTCCAGCACCGTGCCGGTGGCGGGCAGCGTGACAGCCTCGCCGTCGTAGTTTTCGTGGATCTGCGGCCGGACGTTCTCACCGCTGGCGTCGTCCGCCGTGTCCATGTGGGCGATAAGGCCCAGCGGCGCGGCGCTCTCCCGCCCCGGGGTGGCGGGCAGCGTGGCGTAGACATAGCAGTGCTCGTCCACATGGGCATCGGTCAGGCCCAGTTCCTTCAGCTCCTCAACGAGGATCTTCGCCAGGTCAAACTGGCGAAGCGTGCTGGGGTGGGTGCCGCTGTTGGGGTCAGAGGTCGTGTGGACCTTTACATATTTTAAAAGACGTTCGTAGGCGCGCATGGGCGTGTCCTCCTTGTAAAAAGCATTTTGCTGTGATTTCTTCGCTATTATACCACAAAAAGCAGCAATTTCCAACCCTGTGCCCTTTTCAAGCGGGGAATTTTGTGCTAGAATAAATAAGATTATAAAGGTAAACTGCGCCCTTGCGCGGTCAAATATAAGGAGGCCATCATGGCAGACAGCATTTTTAAGGATAAGACCCTACTCATCACCGGCGGCACGGGCAGCTTCGGGCATACAGTGCTCAAGCATTTCCTGTCCACCGACATCGGCGAGATCCGCATCTTCTCCCGCGATGAGAAGAAGCAGGACGACATGCGCCACGAGCTGCAGGCCAACCACCCGCAGTATGCCGGCAAGGTCAAGTTCTACATCGGCGACGTGCGCAACCCGCAGTCCATCCGGGATGCCATGCCCGGCGTCAACTACATCTTCCACGCGGCAGCGCTGAAACAGGTGCCCTCCTGCGAGTTCTTCCCGATGCAGGCCGTGCAGACGAACATCATCGGCACGGACAATGTCCTGCACGCCGCCATTGACGCGGGCGTGGAGCGCGTCGTCTGCCTGTCCACCGACAAGGCCGCCTATCCCATCAACGCCATGGGCATCTCCAAGGCGATGATGGAGCACGTCATCTATGCCAACGCCCGCGTGGCCGCCGAGCGCGGCGGCACGACGATCTGCTGCACCCGCTACGGCAACGTCATGTGCAGCCGCGGCAGCGTCATTCCGCTGTTCATTGACCAGATCCGCGCCGGCAACCCCATCACGATCACCGACCCCAATATGACCCGCTTCCTGATGAACCTGGACGAGGCCGTTGACCTGGTCATGTTCGCGTTTGAGCATGCAAACCCGGGCGATCTGTTCATCCAGAAGTCCGACGCCTCCACCATCGGCGACCTGGCCAAGGCCGTGCAGCAGCTGTTCGGCGACACCGGCACGAACATCATCGGCACCCGCCACGGCGAGAAGCTGTTCGAGACCCTGATGACCCGCGAGGAGCGCCTGCGCAGCGAGGACATGGGCGGTTACTACCGCGTGGCCGCCGATAACCGCGACCTGAACTACGACAAGTTCGTCGTCAAGGGCGAGGTCCACACGATGGCCGACGACTCCTACACGAGCCACAACACGCACCGTCTGGACGTGGAGGGCACGGTCAGGAAGATCCTGACCACCGAATACGTCCAAAACGCACTGAAAGAGGTGGAGGCCGAGAAGGCATGAAAATCCTTGTGACCGGTGCCAAGGGCTTTGTGGGGCGCAATCTCTGCGAGAACCTGAAGGCTGTCCGCGACGGCAAGAACCGTACCCGCCCCGCCTTGCAGATCGAGGACGTGTTTGAGTATGACCTCGACACGCCCCCCGCAGAGCTGGACCACTTTTGTGCGGAAGCCGATTTTGTGTTCAATTTAGCGGGTGTCAACCGTCCCAAAAATAACGACGAGTTCATGCAGGGCAACTTCGGCTTCGCCTCTACCCTGCTGGACACGCTCAAATCTCACGCCAACCGCTGCCCGGTCATGCTGTCCAGCTCGATCCAGGCGACGCTGATCGGCCGCTACGGCGAGAGCGACTACGGAAAGAGCAAGCTGGCCGGTGAGGAGCTGTTCTTCACCTACGGGCAGGAGACCGGCGCGCCGGTGCTGGTCTATCGCTTCCCGAATCTGTTCGGCAAGTGGTGCCGCCCCAACTACAACAGCGCCGTGGCGACCTTCTGCAATAACACCGCCAACGACCTGCCCATCACGGTCAATGACCGCGCCACCGAGCTGGAGCTATTGTACATTGACGACCTGGTGGAGGAAATGCTCGACGCGCTGGAGGGCAAGCCTCACCGCTGCGATTACGACGGTCTGACGCCGGTTTTCCGTGACAGTGGGCGCTACTGTGCCGCGCCGGTGACCCACAAAGTCACGCTGGGCGAAATTGCGGACCTGCTGGAAAGGTTCAAGGCTCAGCCCGCAACGCTCGTACTGCCGGAGATTCCGGCAGGCAGCTTTGCAAAAAAGCTGTACTCGACGTATCTGTCCTATCTGCCCAAAGAGAAGGTCATCTTTGACCTGAAAAAGAACGAGGACGCCCGCGGCAGCTTTACCGAGCTGCTCAAAACCGAGAGCTGCGGCCAGTTCAGCGTCAACGTCTCGAAGCCCGGCATCACAAAGGGTCAGCACTGGCACAACACGAAGTGGGAGTTTTTCATCGTGGTTTCGGGCCACGGTCTGATTCAGGAGCGCCGCGTCGGCAGCGGCGAGGTGCTGGAATTTGAGGTGACCGGCGACAAGCCCCAGGCCATCCACATGCTGCCGGGGTACACCCACAACATCATCAATTTGAGCGAGACCGAGAACCTCGTCACCCTGATGTGGGCAAACGAGCAGTTCGACCCGGCCCACCCGGATACATTCTTTGAAAAGGTGTAAAACGGGCGCATTGTAGGGGCGAGCAGTGCTCGCCCGTGCCCGTATGCGGCAGCGGCAAAGTTCCCGGGCGGATATGGAATCCGCCCCTGCGATGTAGGGGTCGATGCTCGTCATCGACCCGGAAGTTTGCCCCGGTCGTAACGTTTCTGCGGGCGAACGATGTTCGCCCCTACATTCCCTGCACATATTAGCTACTAAGGAGAAAAGTATGTCTGACTACAGCAGCATTTCCTTTAAAAACAACGGCAAGCTGAAATTGCTCATCATCGTCGGCACCCGCCCGGAGATCATCCGTCTGGCCGCCGTCATCAACAAGACCCGCAAATATTTTGATGTTATCCTGGCCCACACCGGCCAGAACTACGACTACAACCTGAACGGCGTGTTCTTCCACGACCTGCAGCTGGCCGACCCCGAGGTCTATATGAACGCCGTCGGCGCGGATCTGGGCGAGACGATGGGCAACATCATCTCGGAGAGCTACAAGCTGATGGCCGCCATCCAGCCCGACGCCGTGCTGGTGCTGGGCGACACAAACAGCTGCCTGTCTGTCATCGGTGCGAAGCGGCTGCACATCCCCATCTTCCACATGGAGGCCGGCAACCGCTGCAAGGACGAGTGCCTGCCCGAGGAGACGAACCGCCGCATCGTGGACATCATCTCCGATGTGAACATGGCTTACTCCGAGCATGCCCGCCGTTATCTGGCCGACACCGGCCTGCCGAAGGAGCGCACCTACGTGACCGGTTCCCCGATGGCCGAGGTGCTGCACCAGAATCTGGAAAAAATCGAGGCGTCCGACATCCACCAGCGTCTGGGTCTCGAGAAGGGCAAGTACATTCTGCTGTCTGCCCACCGCGAGGAGAATATCGACACCGAGAAGAACTTTACCTCGCTGTTCACCGCCATCAACAAGATGGCGGAAAAGTACGATATGCCGATCCTCTACTCCTGCCATCCGCGCAGCCGCAAGCGTCTGGAGCAGAGCGGCTTTAAGCTCGACAAGCGCGTCATTCAGCATGAGCCTCTGGGCTTCCATGACTACAACTGCCTGCAGATGAATGCCTTCTGCGTCGTGTCCGACTCCGGCACGCTGCCCGAGGAAAGCAGCTTCTTCACGAGCGTCGGCCATCCGTTCCCGGCGGTCTGCATCCGCACCTCCACCGAGCGCCCCGAGGCGCTGGACAAGGCCTGCTTCATTCTGGCGGGCATCGACGGCGACCACCTGCTGCAGGCCGTGGACGTGGCTGTGGAGATGAACCGGAACGGCGACCTCGGCCTGCCCGTACCCAACTACGTGGACGAGAATGTCTCCGACAAGGTCGTCAAGATCATCCAGAGCTACACCGGTGTTGTCAACAAGATGGTGTGGCGCAAATACTAAGCGACAGGAACACGATATATTATGCGCATACTGGTAGTGACCCAGCATTTCTGGCCGGAAAATTTCCGCATCAACGATATTGTCGAAGGCTTCGTGCAGGACGGTCTCTCCGTGGACGTGCTCTGCGGTCTGCCCAACTACCCGAAGGGCGAATGGTTCGACGGCTACAGCGCCGACGGCCCGTTTGAGGAAGTCTACAAGGGTGCGCGGGTGTTCCGTGCGCGGGAGATTCCCCGCAAGGGCAACACCGGCAAGACGATTTTTCTGAACTACGTCAGCTGGCCGCTCTACGCGGCGGGGGCGTTAAAGCGTCTGCCCGGCGGGTACGATGCGGTATTCTGCTTCAACACCAGCCCCGTGCTGATGTGCTGGCCTGCCATCCGGTATGCAAAAAAGCACCATATACCGTTTACAAATTACGTCCTTGACCTCTGGCCGGAGAATCTGTACAGCGTGCTGCCGGTCAAAAACAGGTTTATGCGCTGGGTCGCGCAGTCGGTCAGCGACAGCCTGTACAGGCGCTGTGACCGTCTGATCGCCATGAGCGGGCCGCTGCAAGAGCGGCTGTGCGCCCGCACCGGCAAGAGCACGGCGGACGTGGCGGTTATTCCGCAGTACTGCGAGGACTTCTATGCCGTGCCGCAGCATGACGCGGCGCTGAAGGCACAGTTTGCGGGGCGGTTCAACGTAGTGTTCACCGGCACGTTCACCCCGGCGCAGAGCCTGGACATGGTGATCCGTGCCGTGCTGGACGCCCGCGCCGCCGGGGCGGAGCACCTGCATCTTCTTCTGGTCGGCGACGGCATGAGCCGCGAGGCTTTGCAGAAACAGGCTGCCGACCTGCACGCCGGGGACGCCGTGACGTTTTACGGCAGTGTGCCCGCCGCTGATGTGCCCCGGTTTACGGCGCTGGCCGACGCACTGCTGATCTCGCTTTCCGACTCACCTGATCTGGGACTGACAGTTCCCGGCAAGCTGGCCAGCTACATGGCCGCGGCCAAGCCGGTGCTGGCCTCGATGAACGGCGCGGGCTATGCGGCAGTCCTGGAGAGCGGCGGCGGGCTTGTCAGCCCGGCCTGCGACCAAAAGGCGCTGGCGGACAATATGCTGGCGCTGTACCGCATGGCCGACGCCGAGCGGGCCGCACTGGGCGCGAAGGCAAAGGCGTATTACACCGCCCACTACCGCCGTGCCGAGCTGCTGAAGCGGCTGGAGGAGTTTACGGTCAAAGGCGTTTGAACGGAACCGCGTTGTAGGGGCGAGCATTGCTCGCCCGCAGCCGTGTGCAGCAGCGGCAGGTTCCCCGGGCGGATATGGAATCCGCCCCTACGTTTCCTTTTGCAAATCGCTCTGCGGTTTTCTCCCTGCCTCCCTCTGGGAGGGAGGTGGCCCCGCAGGGCCGGAGGGAGAGAACCTTGCCACGGCCCGAAATGTTTCGGATAACCGCAAGGTTCTCTCCCCCACCGCCTGCGGGCGGAGCCCTTCGGGCCCGAGCCCCTCTGTCGCTACGCGACATCTCCCCACGCAGTGGGGAGTCACCCTCGCAGAGGGGGCCAAGAGATGTGACAACTATCCGATTGAGAGGTACACCCCTTTGGATAAAAAAGTTCTTGTTATCATCCCGTGCTACAATGAGGAGGATAACATTGTCAATACGGTGGAAAATCTGCGTGCGGAATGCCCGGAGGTGGATTTTCTCGTCGTGAACGACTGCTCTACCGACAGCAGCGCCGAGCTGCTTCGAAGGCATCATTACCCGTTCCTGGACCTGCCGGTCAATCTGGGCATCGGCGGCAACGTGCAGTGCGGCTACCTGTACGCCGTGCGCAACGGCTACGACGTGGCCGTGCAGATGGACGGCGACGGCCAGCACGACCCCGCCTACCTGATGGAGATCGTGCAGCCCGTGCTGGACGGCGAATGCGATATGTGCATCGGCAGCCGCTTTGTCAAAAAAGAGGGCTTCCAGACCAGCTTTATGCGCCGGGTCGGCATCCGGTTCTTGAGCGGGCTGATTTTCCTGCTGTCCGGGCATAGGGTGCTGGATGTGACCAGCGGCTTCCGCGCGACCAATGCGCGGATGACCGCCTATTTTGCCCGGCACTACGCCATCGACTACCCGGAGCCGGAGGCCGCGCTGGCCGCGATTTTGGCGGACTTTAAGGTGGCCGAGGCCCCCGTCATCATGCGGGAGCGGCAGGGCGGCGTGTCCAGCATCCACAGCTTCAAGAGCGTCTACTACATGATCAAGGTCTCGCTGGCGCTCATCATTGACCGTCTGTCCATCCGCAAAAGCAAGGGGGGCCGCGCATGACCGCACAATTACAGCTGTTTATGATTCTGGGCGCGGTGGTGCTGCTGCTCATCATCTTTGCGCTTTTGAAGCGCGGGCTGATGAGCGTCAAGTACAGTCTGCTCTGGCTTGCGCTGGCCGTCGGGCTGGTCATTGCGGCGGCGTTCCCCTACGTGGTCTACGTGCTGCGCGACCTGTTGGACATTGAGATGCCGGTCAATCTGGTGTTTTTGTTAATGTTCTGCTTTGTGCTGGTGGTACTGCTCTCGCTGAGTATTGCCATCAGCCAGCTGGCCGACAAGTGCAAGCGGCTGACCCAGGCCAACGCCATGCTGGAAAAGCGCGTGCGCGACCTGGAAGAAAAGAAATAATTGCGGAGAATAGGAATCATGACGATAACTTGGGAGCAGGTCCTCGCCTTCCTGTGCGAGGATCAGACCATGGCAATTACCTCGCTGTTGTTCCTCGCCTTTTTTGCGGCAGTGGCGCTCATCAACTATGCCCTGCCCCGTGTGCTGCGGCCCTACTTTCTGCTGGCCGCCAGCTACGGCTTCTTCTGCTATGACCCCGTCAACCGCCCGCTGGTCTGGGTGATTGCCGCCGCCACGGTGCTGACCTGGCTGTGCGGCCTGATCATCGGCAAGGTCAGGGCCAAGCCCGTGCGGGTGCTGGCACTGGCTGCGTCGGTGGGGTTCGGCATCGGCATCCTTGTCTACTACAAATACTGGAACCTGCTGGCAGACACAGTGGGCGGCAGCATCCTCTCCCACCGGGAGAATCTGCTGGCCCCGCTGGGGTTGAGCTACTTCACGTTTGCGGCGATGAGCTACACCATCGACGTCTACAAGCGCCGCTGCCGGGTCGAGACAAACCTGCTGCACTACGCGCTGTTTGTCAGCTTCTTCCCCACCCTCATCAACGGGCCCATTGAGCGCTATCCCCAGATGCGCCCGCAGATCCAGAAAAGCCGCCGGTTCAGCTATGGCCGCTGCGCGGGCGGCGCGTTCCGTATGCTGTGGGGCTACACCAAAAAGATGGTCCTTGCCGACAATCTGAGCCACTATGTCTCGCTGGTCTACGGCGATGTCGGCAGCATGAGCGGCCCGAACCTCGTGGCCGCCACGGTGCTGTTTGCCGTGCAGCTGTACATGGACTTTTCCGGCTGCTGCGACATTGCCCTGGGCGCGGCGCGCATTCTGGGCTATGACCTGATCGAGAACTTCCAGTCCCCGTTTGAGGCGCGGACCTTCAACGATTTCTGGCGGCGGTGGCATATCTCGATGACGAGCTGGTTCCGCGACTACGTCTATTTCAGCCTCGGCGGCAGCCGCTGCGCCCCGTGGCGGCACTACTTAAACATCGTCATCGTCTTTGTCTGCTCCGGCCTGTGGCACGGCGCGGACTGGCGGTATCTGGCGTGGGGCCTGTTCACGGGTCTGCTGGCCGCCTTCGGTGTCATGACCGCCAGGGCGCGGCAGAGAATCAACCGCTATAACCCGCTCTACCGCATGGGCTGGTTCAAGGTATTCTGGCAGTGTCTTTTCACCAATGCACTGTTCTGTCTGACGCTCGTGTTCTTCGCGTCGGCTATCTACAACGCCGACCCGTTTGCCGTGTACGGCTCGCTTTTACAGGGCTGGGACGGTCTGACAGGGTCGTGGGCGCAGGTATCGAATCTCATCTATAGCAGCGGCATTGATGGCCGTTTGCCTGTCGTGCTGCTGTTTGGCTGCTTCGTCGTCTTTGCGGCGGAGCATAAAGGCCGCAGCGTCGCCCGCTGGATCCGCCAGCAGGTCTGGCCGCTGCGCTGGACGCTCTACTACGGCATGGCTGCAGCGATTCTGTTCTTCGCCGCCTTCGGCCAGTCGGCGTTCATCTACCAGCAGTATTGAGAAAGGCGGTGTATCATGGCGAAATCCCCTACCCCGATTCCCGCACCGCCGGTCAAGATCCACCGCGGTGCCCCCGGCAGCGCACCCGCCCGGCAGCGCCGCCGCAGAAAGAAGGTCAACCCGTTCGTGCTGTTCCTGCGCGGGCTGGCGCGGCGGCTCTACTTCGGCATCAAGACGGCATTCAAGTTCCTGCTGTTTGTGCCGGTGCTGGTGTTCATGGTGGCGTTCAGCTACAATGTGGACCGCAGCGGCCTGTTCCAGGGCGCGCTGGCACCCCGCCGCATCGTCGACTTGATGCTCCAGGGCTACGACGTTACAAACTTCGAGCAGATGGACGAGCGCGAGGTGGTACAGTTATTTGCACAGGATGTGCCCGAGACGCCCGAGGCCATCGGCATCGGCTCAAGCCGTGTTCTGCAGTTCAACCGCGAGAACACCGGCGTCGAGAGCTTCTTCAACATGGGCGTCACCGGCGCGGACGTGCGCGACAACATGACAAGCTACTACAAGATGGTCACCTACGGCAAGGCCCCGAAGGTTCTTTTGTGGAGCATAGACCCGTGGGTGTTCTACGGCAGCGAGGCCGCGTTTGACGCGCGCGCCGACGCCGACCTGTACAACGAGTTCCTGACGAAGGTCCTGAACGTGCCCACCGATTACGAGGAGCCTGACAAAGTCGAGCTGTGGAAGGCGCTGGCCGACCCGGCGTACTTCCAGGGCAACGTAGACTACTACATAAAGAACCGCGGGCAGGCCACCGTCACCGACGACGAGGGCAACACGATAGAGTTCAACCCCGTCGAGGGCGACCCCTACAACCAGACCACGTCGATCAAGCGGTCCGACGGCAGCGTTTTGTACGATGTAGCGTTCCGCAATCAGACCGAGGACCAGATCCGCACGCTGGCCGCCGAGGCCTGTATGAGCTTTAACAGCGTACACATGGAGGGCTTTGACGAGCTGAGCCAGACTCAGATCCAGGCGTTCGACTCCTTCGTCAGATACGCCCAGTCGCAGGGCACAACGGTCATTCTTGTGCTGTCGCCGTGGCACCCGTATCTGTACGGCTACCTGCTGACCGAGCCGGAGAACCACAAGGGCTTCTTCCAGGTGGAAAACTGGCTGCGGCAGTACTGCGCCGACAACAACGTGCCGATTTACGGCAGCTACGACCCCGCGTGCATTGAAGGCTTGCAGGAGACAGACTTCTTTGACGGTCTGCACTGCGGCGGCACCGGCATTGCCCGGTTCTTCCCCGGCATCCCCCAGGCCCTGAGCGACCTGCAGAACGGCACACTGGCCAATCCGCTGGACGTACACCCCCGTACCAGCCTGGAGAACCCCAACGCACAGCCCGCCGAGGGCGAGACCCCCGACGGTGAAGTAACCCAACAGGAGGGATAACTATGGCATTCATTGAGATCGGTTTCAACACAAAGCGCCCGCTGATCCTGGGCCGCGGCGGCTTTGGCACCCAGCTGAACGACTGGCTGATGGACGAGGGCTGGGGCAGCGCGGACTTTCTGGACGACAACGCCCCCGACGCCGTGGGCGGCCTGCGGGATTACGTTGACCCCGCGATTTTGAAGCGCGGACGCCCCGCTTTTGTGGCGCTGGGCGACAACAAGCTGCGCGTCGAGCTGCTGCAAAAGCTGGCAGCAGCGGGCTACAGCACGCCGGTTTTTATCAGTGACGCCGCGTCTGTCAGCCCCAGCGCCGTGCTGGAGCCGGGCTGCATCATCCTGCCGCAGGCGTATGTCGGTGCGGATGCCCATCTGGGCGTGGGCTGCATCGTCAACGCGGGAGCCATCGTAGACCACAACGCCCATCTGGGCCGCGGCGCACATGTGGCTCCGGGCGGCATCGTCAAGGCCAGCGCAGAGGTCGCCGACTTCGGCAAGGTCGATTCCGGCGAGATCGTGCGCTCCCCGTGGGAGAACCAATAATGCCCCAGCGCCGCGATTATATTGACGAGCTGAAGGGTCTTGGCATCCTGCTGGTTGTGCTCGGCCATTTTATCGAGCAGTACCGCATGGGATATTCCTTCGTCAGTGCGTCGTTTTTCTGCATCTATGCGTTCCACATGGCGCTGTTCTGCATCTGCAGCGGGCTGGTGGCGCGGTTCAACCCTCGCAAGCTGGTCACACAGCAGCTATGGCTGTACCTTGTGGGGCAGACGCTGATGCTGGCGTTCCGTGCCGCCGTTCTGCGGGAAAATTTTGCCGAAACGGGCGGCCTGCTGGCCGCGTGGCTGCTGCCGTGGCGGCATATATGGTATCTGTACGCGCTGATCTTCTGGCATCTGACACTGCCGGTTCTGTGCCGGCTGCGGGACAGGCTGGGGCTGGCCGGTTCCTGCCTTGGCATGGCGCTGGCCGCGGGGCTGGCGCTGGCTGCCGGGCTGGTGGACTGGCCCTTCACGCTGGTGCGGGTATTTGCATTCTACCCGTTTTATGCATGCGGGGTGCTGCTCCGCCCGCAGCTGGACAGGCTGGCCGCGTTTGCGGCGGAGCACCGCCCGGTGCGGCTTGTGGCTGCGGCGGGGCTGGTGCTTGGCTATGGAGCGTATTTTCTCTGGGTGCTGCGGGCTGACCCGATCATGGACCACAGCGCGGAGCTGTTCCACGATGTGAGCTATGCGGGCGGCGACAGGGTGCAGTACCGGGTCGTGTTCTACCTCGTGGGCATCGCGACCACGGCGGCGCTGACTGTGCTGGCCAGCCGTTGGCATCTGCTGGCCGGGCTGGGGCGGCACACGCTGGCGATCTATCTGCTGCATCTGCCGGTGCAGGCGCTGCTGGTCGAGCTGGGTCTGTACGACCTTATGCGCGGGAAGGCGACGATTGTCGTTGTGCTTTGGTCCGTGCTGCTGGCCGCGGTGACGCTGGCCGTGCTGAACGTTAGCCCGGTGCAGCGGGCGTGTGACGCGGTGGCGAATTGCTGGTACAAACGAAAATAACCTCTGCTGGCGGCAGTCTCTTGAAAAAGGGACTGCCGCTTTTGTCTATTCTACACAAAAATGCGGGTGGAATTTCTGCTTGACATCCCCACTACTTTGCAATACAATATAGTCAAAGAACATGGTAATGCAAGGTAGTCAGAGGAGGTGAGCCGGTGTTTGACCAGGCACAGCTGCGCAAGGGCACGCTGGAAGGCTGCATTTTAAAGATCATTGACCGGGAACCGACCTACGGCTATGCCATTGCCACCACCCTGCGGGACTGCGGCTTTGCCGACCTGACCGAGGGCACACTCTATCCCCTGCTGCTGCGGCTCGAGCGCAAGGGGCTGATCGCCGCCGAGTACCGCGCGGGTTCCGGCGGGCCGAGCCGCAAGTATTACCGCCTGACCCCCGACGGGGTGCAGTACCTTAACGAATTTACGGAGGCATGGCAGAACGCCAGCGACACTGTGAACCGCATTTTGCACGACAAGGAGGGCTGAACCATGAAAACAATGCGCAACGAATACCGCGACTTGAAAAAAGAGAACGACCTGATTTTTTCAACGTTGGCAGAGTACGACCGCGACACCATCACGGAAATCATCAGCGTGGTAGACAACACACGCGGCATTGGGTACGAGATCGAGCTGATCCGCAAGGACCTGATTGCGATGGCGGCACAGGCCGAGGCCCGGCGCGACTATCTGCCGTCGGTCATCGGGGACGTAGAGGTTTTTAAGCGGAATCTGCTGGCAAGCATGCCCAAGCCGAAGTTTGCGGATTACATGGCAGACAGCCTTGTGTGGCTGTGCACGTTTGCGTTGGTTTCCACCGCGACCTATACGGTGTTGGGCCGCCCGTGGGACTGCTATTATGACGCGGTCTGGCTTGTGCTCTGCATTGCCATTATGATGCCCAGTGCGTGGCTGCTGCAGCGCATTGTCCCCGCCGAGTGGGCGGCCTCCACCGAAAAAGGTGTGCGGTACGGTGTCATTACAGCCGCCATGCTGTTTTTGTGGTTCGTGGTGTTTTGGTTCGTCGACAAATGGATCACGCCGCTGCTGCCCGCGGTGGGCCTGCCCAACCTTGCGGCAGTCATCCTGTTCGGCGCGGCACTGGCAGCGCTGCTTATCTGGCGCAACCATCGCCGCAACGAGCTTGCCGAAAAACGGCCCTGGCGGGATGTGATGGAGAAATAAAAGCGTCCCCCGATGGTGCGGAACCATCGGGGGACGCTTTGCCTTCCCCCGCGGGGGAAGGTGGCCGAACGCAGTGAGGTCGGATGAGGGGCGAGCTTTCCGCAATTGCCCATAAACGGGTTGCTGCGGGAAGGTCGCCCCTCATCCGTCACCTTCGGTGACAGCTTCAGTCTACGCGCCAAGTGCCGCCTACGGCGGTTGCGCTTCGACACGCGCCTGCGGGCGCAGCCCCTCGGGGGAAGCCTTTTAAATATGCTCCAAAATCTTGTTGCCCATCTCGGTGCAGCCTACCCTGGTGCAGCCGGGAGCCATCATGTCGGCGGTGCGGTAGCCCTCGTCGAGAACAGCGTTGACAGCCGCCTCGATCTCGTCGGCCTCGGCGGGCATATCGAAGCTGTAGCGCAGCATCATAGCCGCGGAGAGGATGCAGGCAATCGGGTTGACGACGTCCTGCCCGGCAATATCGGGCGCAGAGCCGTGGATCGGCTCATACAGGCCGCAGGTGCCCTCGCCCAGCGAGGAGGACGGCACCATGCCGATGCTGCCGGTGATCTCACTGGCCTCGTCGGAGAGAATGTCGCCGAACATATTTTCCGTCACAATGACGTCAAACTGCGCAGGGTTCTTGCAGATCTGCATGGCGCAGTTGTCCACGAACATCTCGCTGTACTCGACCTCGGGGTACTCGGCCTGCAGGCGGTGCATGACGGCGCGCCACAGGCGGCTGGTGTCCAGCACGTTGGCCTTATCCACACAGGTCAGCTTTTTGCGGCGCTTCATCGCTGTCTCAAAGCCGATACGGCCAATGCGCTCGATCTCATGCTCGGAGTAGGGCATCGTGTCGATGGCGACCTTCTCGCCGTTCTGCTCGATGGTCTTATGCTCGCCGAAGTAGACGCCGCCGATCAGCTCACGCACAACGATGAAGTCAATGCCCTGGTCAACGATGGACTTTTTCAGCGGGGAGGCGTCCGCCAGCTGCGGCCAGATCTTGGCCGGGCGGTTGTTGGCGTAGAGGCCCATGCCCGCGCGCAGGCGCAGCAGCCCCTTCTCGGGGCGCTGGTCGCCGGGCAGACCCTCCCACTTGGGGCCGCCGATGGCACCGAGCAGGACGCTGTCAGAGCTTTTGCACTTTTCCAGCTCCGACGCGGGGAGCGGGTCACCGAACCTGTCGATGGCCTCGCCGCCCATGTAAGCGCGGGTGTAGGTGAAGGTGTGGCCATGCCTGGCCGCGATCTTATCCAGGACGCGCACCGCCTGGGTCACGATCTCGGGGCTGGAGCAGTCGCCGTAGATCAGAGTGATGTTTTTCTGCATAGTTCTGTTCTCCCTCTCGTTGCTATTGTAGGGGCGGGACATGTCCCGCCCTCAGCCTTTCCATCACAGCACTTTTGCCGTAAAGCCGCGGGCCGGGCATGCCCGGCCCCTACAGGGCATCAGTCCTTCAAGCTATTCATCAGGCCGCCCTTGGCGATGATGTTCTGGATGAACGGCGGGAACGGGGCAGCCTGGAAGGTCCGGCCCGTCGTCTCGTCGGTGATGACGCCGGTGTCGAAGTCGATGCTGACCGTGTCGCCCTCAGCAATTGCCTCACTGGCAGCGGGGCACTCCAGAATCGGCAGACCGATGTTGATGGCATTGCGGTAGAAGATGCGGGCAAAGCTCTTGGCGATGACGCAGCTGATGCCGGATGCCTTGATGGCGACGGGCGCGTGCTCACGGGAGGAGCCGCAGCCGAAGTTCTCGCCGCCGACCATGATGTCACCGGCCTTGACGCGGGTGACAAACGTCTTGTCGATGTCCTCCATGCAGTGGCTGGCCAGCTCGGCCTCGCTCTGGGTGTTCAGGTAGCGGGCCGGGATGATGACGTCGGTGTCAATGTTGTCGCCGTATTTGAAAACAGGACCTTTTGCGTTCATAGCTCAAACCTCCCTCGGGTCAGTGATGTAGCCGGTCAGTGCGCTGGCCGCCGCGGTGGCGGGGCTGGCGAGGTAGACCTCGGAATCCACATGGCCCATGCGGCCCACGAAGTTGCGGTTGGTGGTGGAGACGCAGCGCTCCCCCGCCGCCAGAATGCCCATGTAGCCGCCCAGGCAGGGGCCGCAGGTGGGCGTCGAGACGATGCAGCCCGCGTCGATGAACGCCTCGGTGTAGCCGCGCAGGATGCACTCCTTGTAGACGGCCATCGTGGCGGGGATGATGATGCCGCGCACGCCCTTAGCAATGTGTCTGCCCTTCAGAATCTCGTAGGCGGCCTCCATGTCCTCAATGCGTCCGTTCGTGCAGGAGCCGATGACGATCTGGTCGATCTTGATGTCTTTGCCCTCTTTCGCAAGGTGGGTGTTCTCCGGCAGGTGCGGGTAGCTGACCGTCGGCTCGAGCGCGTCAAGGTCGATGACGATGCTGCGCTCATACTCGGCGTCGGGGTCGGCCTCGTACTTGACCCACGGGCGCTGGCTGCGGCCCTTCAAATACGCCTCGGTGATTTCATCCACCGGGAAGATGCCGTTCTTGGCACCGGCCTCGATGGCCATATTGCAGATGCAGAGGCGGTCCTCCATCGTCAGGGACTTCACACCGTCACCGACGAATTCCAGGCTCTTGTACAGTGCGCCGGAAACGCCGATCTCACCGATCAGATGCAGAATGACGTCCTTGCCTGTGACAGGCTTGTGCAGCTGACCCTTGAGTTCGACCTTGATGGCGGCGGGGACCTTGAACCAAGCCATGCCCTTTGCCATACCGGCGGCCATATCCGTGGAGCCGACGCCGGTGGAGAACGCGCCCACCGCGCCGTAGGTGCAGGTGTGGCTGTCCGCGCCGATGATGCAGTCGCCCGCGGTCACGATGCCCTTTTCGGGCAGGAGCGCGTGCTCAACGCCCATCTGGCCAACGTCGTAGAAGTTGAGGATGTCGTACTTGTCTGCGAACTCGCGGCACTGCTTGGACTGGGTCGCGCTCTTGATGTCCTTGTTGGGGACAAAGTGGTCGAGCACGATGTTAACGCGGGTCTTGTCAAAGACGGAATCAAAGCCCGCCTTGTTGAACTCATTGATGGCCACCGGGGTCGTAATATCGTTGCCGAGCACGATGTCGAGCCTGGCGTTGATGAGCTGGCCCGCCGTAACGGCTGCTTCCCCGCAGTGGGCCGCTAAGATTTTCTGGGTCATGGTCATGCCCATGGTCGTGTACCTCCGTTTTGTTGGGATAAGGGCGGTTGTTTAAATAATAAAGAATAAATAAGAAATAATAAATATGGTGGAGTTTTTGCCCTTATGGGCAAAAAAAATCTCGTAGGGGCGGATTCCATATCCGCCCGTGCCCGTTCGCGGCGGAGCATACTTCCGCGGGCGCATATAGAATGCGCCCCTACGGGAGTCTTTGTTTGAGCGGAGCGCAACGACGCGGTCCACAAAATTTATTATTTATTATTTCTTATTTTTTATTTGCCTGTCTGCTCACTTATTGTTAATAGCGCTGACTAAAGCCTTAATGCCCGCCACGATAATATCGGTGTGGGTACCGCAGCCCCAGGTCTCCTCACCGGAGGCCCATTTCAGGCCGACGTAGGAGCAGGCGCGGGAGTTCGTGTCGGAATCCAGGGCGTGCTCGCTGTAGTGTACGAGCGTAAAGTGCATCCCGGTCTGCTGCTCGATGGCCGTGGCAACGGCATCCAGGCGGCCATTGCCGGTGGCCGTGCACTTGACCGTGCTGCCGCCGCCGGTGACGACGACATTTGCCGTAATGCTGCCGTCCGAGTTCTGGATGAAGTGCGCGTCCGGCACATTGAGCGGCTGGATGTGGTTGAGGTAGCTGTTCTCAAAGACGCCCAGCACCTCTTTCACGCTCAGCTCGCGGTGCTCGTGGTCGCTGACGTCCTTGACGCGGTAGCCGAGGTCCTCGCGCATCTTCGGCGGCGGATTGTAGCCGTAGTTCTGCTGCAGCAGGAAGCCGATACCGCCCTTGCCGCTCTGGGAGTTGATGCGGATGACGTCGGCATCGTAGGTACGACCAATGTCGTGTGGGTCAATGGGGATGTACGGGCAGGTCCACTGGTGGAGCTGCTTTTCTTTGCGCCAGGTCATGCCCTTGGCGATGGCGTCCTGATGGCTGCCGCTGAACGCCGCGAACACCAGTGCGCCCGCATAGGGCGTGCGCTCATAGACGTGCATCCGGGTCACGCGCTCATAGACCTCGCAGATGGCGGGCATATTGCTGAAATCGAGGTGCGGGTCTACGCCGTGGCTGTACATGTTCATGGCCAGCGTAATAGCATCGACGTTGCCGGTGCGCTCACCGTTGCCGAACAGGCAGCACTCGATGCGCTGGGCACCGGCCAGGACGGCCAGCTCGGCGTCGGCAACGCCGCAGCCGCGGTCATTGTGCGGATGGGTAGACAAAATAACGCTGTCACGATATTTCAGGTGTTTGGAGCACCACTCGATCTGGTTGGCGTAGATGTGCGGCATGCTCATCTCCACCGTGACCGGCAGGTTGATGATCATGGGGCGATCCGGCGTGGGCTGCATGACGTCGAGAACGGCGTTGCAGACCTCGACGGCGTATTCCGGCTCGGTGCCGGTGAAACTCTCGGGGCTGTACTCGAACAGGAAGTTGCCATCGTACTCCTCGCTCAGCTGCTTGACGAGCTTGGCACCATCGACGGCGATCTTTTTGATCTCCTCCTTCGACTTTTTGAATACCTGCTCACGCTGGGCGACGCTGGTGGAGTTGTAGAAGTGGATGATGGCACGGGGCGCACCCTTGACGGCCTCAAACGTCTTGCGGATGATGTGGTCGCGGCACTGGGTCAGGACCTGCACGGTCACGTCCTGCGGGATGCGGTTGCCGTCGATCAGGGTGCGCAGGAACTCATACTCGGTCTCGCTGGCAGCGGGGAAGCCGACCTCGATCTCCTTGAAGCCGATTTTGACCAGCATATCGTAAAATTCGAGCTTTTCCTCCAGGCTCATCGGCACGATGAGGCTCTGGTTGCCGTCGCGCAGATCCACGCTGCACCAAGCCGGGGCCTGCTCGATATGGTCCTTCTGGGGCCACTCATAGACATGGCCGGGCTCTACCGGCGGCGGATAATACCCTACACTGTACTTGGTTGCGTCCATCATAATAAAACTGCCTCCTTCAAAGCGTTCGGTTCGCGCTCTGAAGGAGGCATACATAAAACCGTCCCCCAAAGGCGAAAGACCTTTGAGAGACGGGAGCAAGATCAACGTTGCTGTACCCGCGGTACCACTCTCATTGCTGTAAAACAGCCGCTCTGTACGATCAGCCCGTGGGCGAATCGCGCCTGCATGATAACGGTCAGGTTCCGTCCGCGCCTACCTGTCAGCGCGGCTGCTCCGGGGCCAGTATACAGCGCCTACCATACCGCCTTGCACCGTCCGGCGGCTCTCTGAAATGGGATGAGTGCTGCTTTCTCCCCTTCACTGCATTTGGAATGGTTTCATTTTAGCGGATTTAGGGGGGAATGTCAAGAGATTTTTGCTGTTTTTTCAAGGATGTGTTTTGGTTAGAGCAACAATGTTTGTAGGTGGCGGCGCCCTCGGCGCCCCGCGAGCGCATATGGAATGCGCCCCTACTTTTCTTTTTTTATTATGTATGCTATAATGTTTTCACTTGATTTGAAAGGATTCATCTATGCTTTACCATAAATACAAGCCGCTGGCCGCGCGCGTCTACTGCACGGGGCTGGCGCTGTTGCTGGTGCTGAGCGAGGTGTTCAGCTCCAACGTACAGGATACGCTGCCGGGTTTCAGCCGCATCATGCGGCTGGGGCTGACCGGGTGCGCCGTGCTGCTTCTGGCCGGGAAAATTATCCTGCTGACCGGGTACGAGGCCCGCTGGCAGAAGGTGCTGATCGCCGTTGTGCTGGTCTACACGGCGTTTTCGTCGTGGTATGGCGGCGATCTGTGGTTCTTTTTGGCCGCACTTGTCGGGCTGGGGGCCAAGGATGTGGATTGGGAGACCGCCCTGCGCGTCTATCTCGTCACGGCGGTGGCCGGGCTGGTGCTGGTGCAAGCGCTACACTTTGCCACGCCGCTGATGCCCTACAAATTCTACTGCCGCAACTGGGATTTCGGCTACGGCCACTATAACGGCTTTGGCGCGCGGCTCGTCGGCGTGTTTTTTGCCTGGGCGTGGCTGCGGCATGACCGGCTGCGCGCCTTTGACTGGGCGGGGCTGGCCGCGCTGGCGATCTTCACCTACAAGGTTCCCGGCAGCCGCGGGGCGTTCGGCGGCATGGCAGTGCTGTTTGTGCTGTTCTTTGTCCAAAAATTTCTGCCGAAGGTGTTCGACAGCAGGATATTTTACGGGCTTGCCTTCGCGCTGCCCGTCGCGCTGGCAGTGTTCAGTCTCTACGCCGGGTATGTCTACAATCCCGAGTGGCCCTATGAGCGGATGGCGCTGCTGCTGTTGAGCATTGCGTTGTCGGGGCGTTTTGAGATCTGGCACAACGTATTCTGGAGCGCGCCGCTTTCTTTATTGGGCGGCCTGCCCACCGATGGTGACGAGCACCACGCCATCGACAACACCTTTTTGGCCGTGCCTATGAACAAGGGTCTGCTGGGTGCGATCCTGGTTGCAGCGGTCTTTCTGCTGCTGCTGTGGCGGCTGGCAAAAAAGCATCGCTCCACCGAGGTCATCTGCCTGGTAGCGCTGACGCTGTATCTCTTTATGGAGAATAAGCCGTTTTTGCTCTCCGCCAACCCGTTTTTGCTGATGCTGCCGGTGGTGTTTTTTAACGCAGAGACCGACAAAGTACAATCCGAATCGTAAAAAAGCCGCCGACCGGTTTTGTCCGGTCGGCGGCAATTTTTATTATGGTTTAGCGGTTCTGCGGGCCGTTCTTCAGGATAACGTCATGGCTGCCGCCCTCGACAATGGAGGTGGAAGAAACGACGGTCAGGCGGGCTTTTTCCTGCAGCTCGGGGATGGAGAGCGCACCGCAGTTGCACATGGTAGAGCGCACCTTGTACAGCGTCGTCTGCACGCCGTCGGCCAAGGGGCCGGCGTAGGGCACGTAGGAATCGACGCCTTCCTCAAAGCTCAGCTTCTGGGCGCCGCCCAGGTCGTAGCGCTGCCAGTTGCGGGCGCGGTTGGAGCCCTCGCCCCAGTACTCCTTGACGTAGTTGCCGCCGACGCGCAGCTTGTTCGTCGGGGACTCGTCGAAGCGGGCGAAGTAGCGGCCCAGCATAACGAAGTCCGCACCCATGGCCAGCGCCAGCGTGATGTGGTAATCCTGCACGATGCCGCCGTCGGAGCAGATGGGGATGTAGACGCCGGTCTCCTTGTAGTACTCGTCGCGGGCCTTGGCGACCTCAATGACCGCCGTAGCCTGACCGCGTCCGATGCCCTTCGTCTCGCGGGTGATGCAGATGGAGCCGCCGCCGATGCCGATCTTGATGAAGTCTGCGCCGGCCTTGGCCAGGAACAGGAAGCCCTCGCGGTCAACGACGTTGCCTGCGCCGACCTTCACCTTGTCGCCGTAGTTCTCGCGGATCCAGGCAATGGTGCGGGACTGCCACTCGCTGAAGCCCTCGGAGGAGTCGATGCAGAGCACATCCACACCGGCCTCTACCAGCGCGGGCACGCGCTCGGCGAAGTCGCGGGTGTTGATGCCCGCGCCGACAATGTAGCTCTTGTTCTCGTCGAGCAGCTCGTTGACGTTCTCCTTGTGGGAGTCATAGTCCTTGCGGAAAACCATATACTGCAGGTGGCCTTCCTCATCGACGAGCGGCAGGGAGTTGATCTTGTTGTCCCAGATGATGTCGTTGCAGTCATGCAGGCTGGTGGTGGCGGGGGCCGTGACCAGCTTGTCCAGCGGGGTCATGAACTCGGTGACCTTGAGGTCCATCGTCATGCGGGACAGGCGGTAGTCGCGGCTGGCCACGATGCCCAGCAGCTTGCCGTGGGCGGTGCCGTCGTCGGTGATAGCGACGGTAGAGTGACCGGTGCGGGTCTTGAGGTCGAGCACATCGCCCAAGGTAGCCTCCGGGGGCAGGTTGGAGTCGGAGGTGACAAAGCCCTTCTTGTAGGCCTTGACGCGGCGGACCATATCGGCCTCCTGCTCAATGGTCTGGGAGCCGTAGATGAAGGAGACGCCGCCCTGCTTGGCCAGGGCAATCGCCAGCTTCTCACCGGAGACAGACTGCATGATGGCGGAGACCATCGGGATGTTCATTTCCAGCGGGCAGGCTTCCTCGCCCTTGCGGTACTTGACCAGCGGGGTTTTCAGGCTGACAGCCGTAGGGACGCACTCCGAGGAGGAGTAGCCGGGGACCAGCAGATATTCACCAAAGGTACGGGACGGCTCGGAAAAATAATATGCCATAATACACGCTCCTGACTTTCCTGTTTCGATGTTATTTGCTTATTAAAGAGATTGTACCACAACCGCGGACAAAATACAAAGTTTTCTGCGGAAATCTTTCTTGCACTGTCAAAACGAAAGTTGTGGATTTTGAACAATGGATTGGGTGTGTAGTATGACTTTGGGGTGGCCGGGTGGGCCGATGCGAGCATCGGCCCCTACAATACGGGATTACTGCGTCGTCGTCAGCACTACATCGCCCATCGGCGCGGTAAGGGTCACGCTGCGGGGCGCGGCGGCTGTTTGGGTGTAGATGCTGCTCATCGTCCTGCCGTTGAACATCACATTCCCCATGGACGTTTGCAGGTCAAGCGCGTAATCGTCGGGCCTGCCGTCCACCGTCAGGCCAATATCGCCCATCGCGGCTTCGACCATGGCAGTCTGCACGCCCGCCAGCAGTCCCAGGTCAAAATTGCCCATCGAGACGTCCGCTGTAAACCGCTCTGCCTGCACGGTGCTGCCGGTGAAGTTGCCCATTGCCAGGTCCAGATCGATGCTGTCGGCGGCGATGGTATTGCTGTTGTCAAACTCCACGTCGCCCATGGCGGAAGTGATGGAGAGCTTTTTAAAGTGGAAGGTCTCTGCATCCGGCACGGACAAAACAAACTCCGGTTCCGGCTCGCTGCTCAAATCGCAGTTGGCAGGCACTTTGTAGCGGATGGTCAACGGCTCATTCTCGGTGTAGGTGAAGTCGAACCGCTTGCTGTATATGTTTTCACAGTGCAAGGCGACGCTGGTGGCACCAGGATCAATCACGATGGTCAGGCGGCCGTAATCAATGTCCAGCACGGCATCCTGCGGGGTGATGCTGCCAAAGGACATGCCCATTGTGTGAGGGTTGTTATCATCCACAGGATCGGAGGAACCCTCGGCGGCGGTGCCGCTTTCCTCAACGTTTTCACTGTCGGGGGTCTCGGTGGTGGGGTCAGCGTCTTGAGACTGCTCGACAGCCGAGACAACGAAAGTTTCGGCGGTGTCGGCAATAGAACTGCGGCGCACGCCGAAAAAGCCAATCAGTAAGACGCAGACCACGACCAGCACGGCGGCAAGAGCCAACAACACGCCCATAACCGGCGGGATGGCGGCCGGGCCGTGGAGCTCAGGCTTGGTAGTGGGGGGATTTTCTCCAGTTGGTTCGGGGGCAGCATCCTGCGCGGTGTCGGCAGCGTCGCTGCTCTCCCCTGCTGCGGCTTGGGCGGAGTCCAGCATCAGGCCCTCGCCCTCCAAAATTTTGCGGGCGGCGTCGGCGGGGTCGCCCAGCTCGGCGGCGGTGGCGTCCTCAGCTTCCGGGCCTGCGGCGTCAAAGTATTCCTCGTAGTAGTTCAGCGCATCCTGGCGCTCCTGCTCGGGCAGAGGGGCGAGCAGCTGCGCCAACTTGGCTAAATAAGTTTGTTTGTTCATTGTGTCTCCCCCTCAAATAGTCGGTCGATTTTGGCTGTGTAGGCGTCCCATTCGGCGCGATACCCCGCCAGCTGGGCGCGGCCTGCGGGCGTGATTTGATAGTAGCGGCGGTTGCGGCCATTGAAGGCTTCGTCATGGACGGTCAGGCAGCCGTCTTTTTGCAGGCGGCGCAGCACCGGGTACAGCGTGGATTCCGACAGGTCCAGCACCGTGCGGACCTCCTGCGTGATCTTATAGCCGTAGATGCCCGTTTCCTCCCGCCCGACGACAGCCAGCACAATGGCATCCAGCAGCCCCGCCGTGGTGTTGATGGCCATAGGGCGCCCCCTTTCCGGGTGTATGGTGTATAGGGTTATATATTATATAGCATATAATATTGTATTTTGCAATAGGCTGCCGCAACAAAATTATGTAGGGGCGGACATGGTTCACCCCCGGTCTCGTGTGGCAGTACATACGCTTCCGCGCCGCCGCATAGTAGGGGCCGGGCATGCCCGGCCCCTACAGGGCTGCACGCCCGAAATCGCGCGGTTACCGCAGAGTCGGCAGACAAACAAGATTTGCCCGTCCGCCTTCACTTCTCTATTTCCTTATATAAATACCCCAGCGCGTCTCTCAGGCCGCCCAGCTCGTCTATGAGTCCCTCCTCCACGGCCTGCCGGCCATCCAGGACCGTACCCATGTCCATGACCAGTTCCCCCGTATTGTGCATGAGCTGGGTGAACCGCCGGGCCGTTATTTTGGAGTGCTCCGTCACAAAGCTGACAATGCGTTCCTGCATCTGCTCAAAATAGCGCAGCGTCTGCGGCACGCCCAGCACCATGCCGGAGTGGCGCACCGGATGGACCGTCATTGTCGCGGTGGGCACAATAAAGCTATGCCGCGCCGCGACGGCCAGCGGGATGCCGATGGAGTGCCCGCCGCCCAGCACCAGCGTGGCGCTCGGCTTGCTGACTCCCGCGATCAGCTCTGCCAGCGCCAGCCCGGCCTCCACGTCGCCGCCGACAGTGTTCAAGATGACCAGCAGCCCCTCGATCTCGGGGTCCTCCTCAATGTCCACCAGCTGCGGGATGACGTGCTCATATTTTGTCGTCTTCTGCGCATCAGGCGAAAGGGTGTGCCCCTCGATCGTGCCGATGACCGTCAGGCAGTGGATGGCGTGGCGGCCCTTCGTCGCAGGCACAATGCCATCGTCGGTGATCAAATCGTGCTCCAGACGCTTCAGCGCGGCGTTTTCGGTGGGGTTTAGCTTGGGGCGGGCCTTGGCTTTGGGCTTTTTTGCGTTCGCTTCCATTCCTGCTCTCCTTATAACAAAAGTAGCTGCACAGACTAAGTCTGCGCAGCGGCAATGCAAAATATGCGCGGTTTCGGGTGACGGGTCAATGATGTTTGTCGATGTTGTCAAAAAGTTTCAGGTTATTTTTGTACAACCGTCTAATATTTGGAAAATCAGCCAAAAACTTAGACAAAAAATTGACAATTGGTGCGGCGCATTTTATAATAGTTATAAATGAGTATTGCAGATGTGAGGTAATCGAGCATGGCTGTTCAAAACAAGGTGTCGCTTCCGGTCATTAAGCGGCTGCCGAAATATTATCGTTATCTGACCAATCTTTCTGCCGACGGCAAGGACAAGATTTCGTCCAGCGAGCTGGCCCACATGATGGGCACCACCGCCAGCCAGGTGCGGCAGGATTTCAACTGCTTTGGCGGGTTCGGCCAGCAGGGCATCGGCTACAAGGTCGATGTGCTGCGCGCCGAGATCAGCAATCTGCTGTTTGGCGACGGCGAAAAGCTGCCTACCATTTTGGTCGGTGCAGGCCGTCTGGGTTCTGCGGTGTCCAGCTTCATCAGCCGCGACGCCAACGGCTACAAGCTGCTGGGCGTCTTTGATGTCAACCCCGACCTGATTGGGAAAGAAATGTGCGGTGTGCCTATTCTGCCGCTGAGTGACCTGGACAAATTCTGTGCGGAGCATCACCCCGAGGTGGCCGTGCTCTGCGTGCCGCGCCAGAGTGCCATGGATCTGGCCGGGAAACTGGTGAACCAGGGCATCAAGGGCTTCTGGAATTTCAGCCACTACGATCTGTCCGTGGAGTATCCCGACGTCACAGTCGAGAACGTCCACCTTGGCGACAGCTTGATGAGCCTGGGGTACAGGCTGAGAAATCAGGAAAAGTGATATCTCTATAAAAAGACCGCCTTGTAGGGGCCGCACATGTGCGGCCCTCAGCCTACTAGTTGACGCGCGATTGCGGGAAGGTTGAGGGCCGGGCATGCCCGGCCCCTACGGTTATCAATAAACCGATAAGGAGTCATCATGGCAAAGCTATATTTCCGATACGGCGCAATGAACAGCGGCAAGACTACCGCACTCATGCAGGTCGCCTACAATTATAAAGAGCGCGGCATGCGCGTGCTGATCCTGAAGCCTGCCATTGACACCAAGGGGCAGGACTCCATCATCTCCCGCCTGGGCATCAGCTGCAAGGTCGATCAGCTGGTCACCCCCGAGATGGACGTTGTTGAGCTGGTCAGGGCCAACGAGGCCGCCCATGGCAAAATTGCCTGTGTGCTCTGCGACGAGAGCCAGTTCTTCACGCCCGAGCAGGCCGACCAGCTGTTTTTGGTCACGGTGGACCTGGGTATTCCCGTTATCTGCTACGGTCTGCGTGCTGATTTCATGATGCGCGGCTTTCCCGGCTCGACGCGGCTTCTGGAAATTGCGCACACGATTGAGGAGCTCAAAACGATTTGTGCCTGCGGACGCAAGGCCATCTGCAACGGGCGCAAGGTCAACGGCGAGTTTGTCTTTGAAGGTGCGCAGGTCGCCATCGACACGGTGGACGATGTGGAATACCAGAGCCTCTGCCCCCAGTGCTGGTACCGCGAGTACCGCGCATTTCTGGCACGGCATCCCAAAAAGTAAATATTTTGCGCTGATTTTCCCGCCGGGTGCTGCCCGGTGGGATTTTTTTGTGTGATTCGCATCATTTTTCTGCAAATAGCGCACTTATCTTGCACCGCACGGATTCAGATGCAATAATATTTGCAAAAACGCATGTTTTTTGCAACGATACTGCATATTTTGCGGTTTACGGCGTATTCCAGCGTATTTTGCAAGGTAAAGATAGTTGCGTTTGCTGCGGTGCCCGCGCGGCGGCGCAGGGATGCACCTAGCAATATGCACAAACGCCATTTACAGTATTCGTAAGTTTTGACGGTGATGTCAAATTGGTTACAGCCAACATGGCAAGAATTGTACGTTTCCCTGCCGTAACGAGCCAAAAAAGCTGTTTATTTTCTGTGAACGATTTGTTATCATATAGGCAAGCGAACAGCAGATGGTGTGGTACGGTATCCCGCACACAACGGTCTGCAAAAATAAATCGCACAGCAATTTTAGGAGGACAAAAACATGAAAAAGGCAATCTCTCTCGGTGTTGCCGCCGCCATGGCCGCCACTCTGCTGGCTGGCTGCGGCACGGCAGCCAGCAGCGCCGCTGCTTCCAGCGAGGCCGCAAGCACTGCGGACAGCACCACTGCCGAGTCTACTGCTGCTTCCGAAGCCGCTCCCAGCGAGGCCCACGAGATCAACACCACCGATCCCATTGAGCTGACCATCAGCTGGTGGGGCGGCGACTCCCGCCATGAGGCTTACCAGAAGGCTCTGGAAGCTTTCCACGAGAAGTACCCCAACATCACCGTTTCCCCCACCTACGGCGCATGGTCCGGCTGGGAGGAGAAGCAGTCCACCGCGCTGGCTGCCGATCAGGGTTCTGACGTCATGCAGGTCAACTGGAACTGGCTGTATCAGTACAGCCCCACGGGCGAGAAGTTCGTCGATCTGCGCGAGTACAGCGACGTCATCGACCTGAGCCAGTGGAGCGATACCGCCAAGAACGCCTGCATCGTTGCCGACAGCCTGCAGGCAGTGCCCATCTCGATGACCGGCCGTATCTTCTACTGGAACATGAACACCTTCAAGCAGGCCGGTATTGAGCAGGTTCCCGCCTCCTATGATGATCTGATCGCCGCCGGCAAGGCCTTCCAGGAGAAGCTGGGCGATGATTACTATCCTCTGGCCATCGGTCAGTATGACCGCATGATCCTGATGACCTTCTACCTTGAGTCCAAGTACGGCAAGGCCTGGGTCGAGAACAACGAGTGCCAGTACAGCGAGGAAGAGATCGTTGACGGTCTGAACTTCATCGACTCCCTCGAGGACAACCACGTTATCCCCACCCGTCCGACCATGATCGCTGCCGGCTTCGACTCCATCGATAAGTCTCAGGAGTGGATCGACGGCAAGTACGCCGGCATCTTCGAGTGGGATTCTGCCCCCTCCAAGTACCAGTCTGCTCTGGCTGACAACTCCGGCTTCACCGTCGGTGAGGAGATCAAGTTCGGCGACAAGGCCAACGGCGGCTTCTCCAAGGTCTCCATGGGCATGGCCATCACCAAGTCCTGCCAGCATCCCGTTGAGGCTGCTGCCCTGATCGACTTCCTGTGGAACGGCGAAGGCGCTGCCATCATGGGCTCCGAGTGCGGCATCCCCGCCTCCACTGCCGGTCTGGCTTCTGCTCAGGCTGCAGACGCCGTGAAGCCTCTGGTTCTCGAGGCCAACACCAAGGTTCTGGCCTTCGTTGACATGCCGCTCGATCCGTACTACGAGTCCAGCAAGCTGAAGGACACCACCGACGGCATTTACACCGATGTCTTTGATGGTCTGAGCTACGACGAGTACGACCCGCAGGAGGCTGCCGAAATCCTGCTGGACGGCGTTTCCGGTGTGCTGAGCGCCAACGCCTAAGAGCAATCGAAATCCTTTAAAAAGTAAAGTTTAGCCGGCTCCTGCCCCGTTATCACGCATGGCTGGGCCGGCTATTTATGTTAAAACGCAATACAGCAATTTGTCGATAGGAGGTTTTTGGATGAGCTCTGCAGCCCCCAAAACGGTTCAGCGCACCCCGTTCAAGCGCTGGTGCGACGAAAACACCGGTCTTTTCTTCCTGATTCCCTGGATCCTCGGTTTCCTGATTTTCAAGGCTTATCCGTTCGCCAGCTCTCTGGTGTACAGCTTTACTGACCTGAACTTCTTCAAGGGCATCAGCCAGTACGGCCTCATGAACTACGTCGAGATCTTTACCAGCCGCAAGACGGTCTCCGTCCTGCTGACCACCGTAAAGTATGCTTTCATCACGGTGCCCCTCAAGCTGGTCTTTGCGTTGTTCATCGCCTACATTCTGAACTTCAAAATCAAGTTCGTCAACCTGTTCCGTACCGTCTACTACATCCCGTCCATCCTGGGCGGTTCTGTGGCCATTGCCGTTCTGTGGCGTGCCCTGTTCAAGGACACCGGCGTTGTCAACACGATCCTCGGCTTCTTCGGCATTGCCGGTCCCGACTGGCTGGCTGACAAGACCTGGGCGCTGTTCGTCATCTGCCTGCTGCGTGTGTGGCAGTTCGGTTCTGCCATGGTTTTGTTCCTGGCTGCCCTGAAGGGTGTGCCTGCCGACCTGTACGAGGCCGCCACCATTGACGGTGCCTCCAAGACCAAGCAGTTCTTCTCGATCACCGTGCCGATGATCACCCCCGTTATCTTCTACAACCTCGTTACCCAGATCGCACAGGCGTTCCAGGAATTCAACGGCCCCTACATCATCACCCAGGGTGGCCCGCGCAATGCTACGACGCTTGTCTCCCTGCTGGTCTACAACTACGCCTTCAAGTCCAACGAGATGGGCATGGCGTGTGCGCTGGCCTGGGTCATGTTTATTGCCGTTGCCCTGCTGACTGTGATTGCCTTCACCAGCCAGAAGCACTGGGTCTACTACGCTGATTAAGGAGGAATGAAAAATGAAACTTTCTACCGCCCATAAAATCGGTCGTTTCTTCCAGTACTTTGTGCTGATCCTTGTCGGCGTCATCATGATCTACCCGCTGGTCTGGATGGTGGGTGCCACCTTCAAGTCCAACGCCGAGATCTTCGCCGGCATCGGCTTCCTGACCGCGAACCCCACGCTGCAGGGCTACATTGACGCCGTCACCCAGAACTACGGCGGCGACATCAGCATCTGGCGTGCCTTCATCAACACCTACAGCTTCGTTATCCCCAAGGTCATCTTCACCGTTATCAGCTCGGTCATTGCCGCTTACGGTTTCAGCCGCTTTAAGTTCAAGGGCCGCGATATGCTGTTCGGCATCATGATCTCCACCCTGTTCCTGCCGCAGGTCGTTCTGAACGTTCCCCAGTACCTGATGTACAACTCCTTCGGCTGGATCAACAGCCCGTTCTACCTGCCCCTGTGGGTGCCCACCCTGTTTGCGACCGAGACTTACTTCGTCTATCAGCTGGTCCAGTTCATGCGCAGCATCCCCCACGATCTGGACGAGGCTGCTGCCATCGACGGCTGCGGCCCGGTCAAGATCCTGTACAAGATCATCGCCCCGATGCTGAGCCCCTCTCTGGTGGCCTGCGGTCTGTTCCAGTTCATGTGGAGCTGCAACGACTACATGGGTCCCCTGCTTTACGTCCAGACTCCCAGCAAGTACCCGATGTCCATCTTCGTCAAGCTGTCCATGGACGCTGACAGCGGTTTCAACTGGAACCGTATCCTGGCACTGTCCCTGATCTCCATCATCCCGCAGTTGGTCGTTTTCTTCTGCGCACAGGATGCCTTCATCGACGGCATTTCCGCCGGCGCCGTGAAGGGCTAAACGCCGCTTTGGCAGTCCAAAATCTATTGTAACACACGGCTGCCCCGTACCACAGGAATGGGGTACGGGGCAGCCTTTATTTTGAAAACCGGACTCCCCTGCCGGGAGTTGTTCCTATATAGAAGCTTGCCGGGGCGTCGGGGACGCCGCCCCCTACAACGCTGCTTGTCCCGCCGGGATGCGGTTCTCCGTAGGGGCGCATTCTATATGCGCCCGCGTAAGTCTGCGCCGCCGCAAACGGGCACGGGCGGATATAGAATCCGCCCCTACGGCGTTCCCTAAAAAGAAAAGCCGCCCCAAGACAGGGCGGCGGATAGTTCTGGCTTTACTTATTCACTCTCTTATAATACTGCCGGTACTGCTGGGGCGAAAGGCCCGTGGCATCTTTAAAGACGCGGCGGAAATGTGCCGTCGTCATAAAGCCGGTCTTTTCCGCAATGTCCGAGATGCTCTCGTTCGACTTTTCAATGAGGTTCTGCGCGGCCTTGATGCGCACGCCGTTGATATACTCGATGAGTGAGAGGTTGATGGACTTCTTGAAAAGGCGGCTCAGATAATACGGGCTGATATAGAACTGACTGGCGATGCCGGTCAGGGTCAGCTTCTCGGCGTAGTGCTCGGCGATATAGGCCTGGATCTGATCCACAATGTGGTTGCTGACGCGGCCATTCTCGCCGCCCTGCTCCTGCTGCCGGCGGCAGAGGTCCTTGAGCTCCAGCAAAAGCGTGGCCAGCAGCATCTTGCGCAGTGCATCGGATTCCGGGGATGTTTCCTCCTGCAGGGCCAGCAGCTGCTGCAGCAGGCCGTGGATGTGGTTCTGCTGCTTGACTGTGATATTTGACAGCAGGTGGTTATGCTCCTCACTCAAGAAGGAGAAGAAGTCCACCTCCGGGAAGATGTCCATAATTTTGTCGAGGTACTCGCGGCTGAAATTCATCACGATACGGCTCGAGGCTGTGTCGCCGAGCGAGGCAGTCTTGTGGATCTGGTTTTCACCGATCAGCACCACACATCCCGCGTTGACGATATAGGCGGCATCCTCAATAAAATAGCGGCGGCTGCCCTCTATCTCATAATAGACCTCGTATTTATGATGGATATGGAAGCTGGCCATCTCATACCCGGAGTCACGGTCCACACGGTCAATAAAAAAGTCAACGTGGGGCGAGTAGACATATTCCGAAACCATAACACTGCTCCTCACTGCCGTGGTGCGGGGCACCCGGCGATTGGTTATTGTTGTCTTTTTTAGAATAGCACATTTTTTGCTGTTTTTCAAACTATTTTTATACTATTTTTGAACACTTGGGGGTTCACACATGAAAATCACGCTTGTACGTTCTATGGCGCGCAGCGCAGTGTTTGAGCTGGTCAACTCCGGCTGCTACCGCGCCCCGGCTCCTTATACAGTCTCATTGGACGGCGCCACAGTCTGTGAGGGCGATACGAATGTGTTCTCACTCTATTCGATGGAACCGGGCCGCAGCTACACGCTGGCCGTCACCCTTGACGGCGTGACCGATACGCTGGACTTTACCACCGCGGAGGAGAGCTTCTTCGTGGATGCCTCCCGCTACGGCCTCGTCGCCGACGGCGTGACCGACAACACGGCCAAGCTGCAGGCGGCGCTGTCCACCTGCCCCGCGGGCGGCACGGTCTACGTGCCCGCCGGCACCTACCGCACCCAAAGCCTGTTTTTGCAGAGCAGCACGACGCTGTATCTCGAAAAGGGCTGCACGCTGCTGGGCGGCACCAACCGCACTGACTACCCCATTCTGCCCGGTGTTCTCCCCTGCCATAACGAGAAGGACGAGCACTACCTCGGTCTGTGGGAGGGCAACCCGCTGGACAGCTTTGCGGGTCTTATCAACGTCATCAACGCCGAGAACGTGACGATCACCGGCGAGGGTATGATTGACGCCAACGCCCAGAACGGCGACTGGTACCAGAACCCGAAGAAAAATAATATTGCCTGGCGTCCGCGCCTTTTCTTCACCAGCGGCGCCAAAAACGTCGTGCTGCACGGCGTTCTGGTCTGCAACAGCTATTCCTGGACCATCCACCCGACCTACTCCGAGAATGTGGACATCCTGAACATACGCATCCGCAACAGCTCCACAAGCCCCAACACCGACGGCATCGACCCCGAGAGCTGCAAGAATGTCAACATCATCGGCAACCATGTACACGTCGGTGACGACTGCATCGCGCTGAAATCCGGTAAGCTGTTCTTAGGCATGAAGCTGCATGTCCCCTGTGAGAACGTTATCATCCGCAACTGCTGCCTGAGCCGCGGCCATGGCGGCCTTGTCATCGGCAGCGAGATGAGCGGCGGCGTCAAGAACGTCACCGTGACCCAGTGCCTGATGGACCATACGGACCGGGGTCTGCGTGTCAAGACCCGCCGCGGGCGCGGCAAGTACGCCATCATCGACGGGCTGGTATTCCGTGACGTCGTTATGGATGGCGTGCTGGCGCCGTTTGTCATCAACATGTTCTATTTCTGCGACCCCGATGGCCGCAGCGACTATGTGCAGACCCACGAGGCCCTGCCTGTCGACGAGATGACCCCGACACTGGGCACGCTGGAGATGGAAAACATCACGGCCACCGACGCCCAGTACGCAGGCTGCTGGTTCAGCGGCCTGCCCGAGCACCCGATCGAGGGTGTTAAGATGCACAACGTAAAAATCAGCTTTGCGCCGGACGCTAAAGCCGGTCAGGCCGCCATGATGTGCGGCGCGAATGCCTCCTGCAAGGTGGGCGTCCATGCCGAGAACGTGCATAAAATTGAGCTGCACAACGTTGCGATCACCGGCTACGAGGGGGAGCGCCTGCAGCTGACAAACGTAGATAGCCTTGAGGAGGACTGAACCATGACCCATGAAGAGATTCTGACCACGCTGGGCCATTACGTGGACTACCTGATCGCAGGCTCCACCGCCGAGGCACCGCTCTGGAACATCGAAAAGGTCCGCAGCGGCAAGCCCAACAAGTGGAATTACATCGACGGCTGCATGATCACCGCCTGCCTGAGCCTGTACAAGACCACCGGCGACGAGAAGTTTTTGGACTTTTCCAAGAAGTTTCTGGACTACTTTGTCAAGGACAACGGCGTCATTGAGACCTACGACCCCGCCGAGTACAATCTGGACAACGTCAACCAGGGCAAAAACCTGTTTACGCTGTACGACCTGACCGGCGACCAGCGCTACCGCGACGCCATTGAGACGATCCGCGGCCAGCTGGAGACCCAGCCCCGCACGAAGGAGGGCAACTTCTGGCACAAGAAGATCTATCCCAACCAGGTCTGGCTGGACGGCACTTACATGGCCCAGCCCTTCTACATGGAGTATGAGACACGCTGCAACGGGATGCACGGCTGCATTGACAGCTACAAGCAGTTCATGAACATCCGGAAGCACATGAAGGACGCCAAGACCGGCCTGTACTACCACGGCTACGACGAGAGCCGCGAGATGTACTGGGCGAACTCCGAGACCGGCTGCAGCGCCAACTTCTGGCTGCGCGCCATGGGCTGGTTCCTGGTGGCCATGGTAGACACGTTGGAGCGGATGGACAACCAGCTTTACTACGAGTACCGCGCCATCATGGCAATGCTGAAGGACGCGGTGGACGCGATGATTGCCTTCCAGGATGCCGAGAGCGGCATGTTCTGGCAGGTCGTAGATAAAGCCGGGGTCGAAGGCAACTACCTTGAGACCTCCGGCAGCGCACTGTTCGCCTACGCCGTGCTCAAGGGCGTGCGTCTGGGCTACCTTCCCAAGCGCTACACGGCCTACGGTGAGAAGGCGTTCTACGGCACCTGTGACCGCCATCTGGGCGTGGGCGCGGACGGCGCTTTGCAGCTGGGCGGCATCTGTCTGGTGGCCGGTCTCGGCGGCGCGACCCGCCGCGATGGCAGTCTGGCGTACTATTTCAGCGAGCCCATCGTCGAGAACGACGCCAAGGGTGTAGGCCCGCTGCTGCTGGCCTACACGGAAATTCTGGCCGCACAAAAGCAGTAAGGAGGGCACACTATGCCGAAATTTATCGTCGGTGCCCGCCTGCACGACTACGGCAAGGGCAGCCCGGACGAGCTGTTCGGGCGCGTTGCCGCCGATGGCTTTGCCGCTGTGCAGCTGGCCTATAAAAAGTGTGTGCCGTTCGTCAGGAGCTATGCGGACGTGACCGACGCGCTGGTCGCCGAGACCGTCGCCGCCGAAAAGGCGCACAGCATTCAGGTGGCCGTGCTGGGAACTTACGTGGAGCTGGCCATCAACGATGAGAGCCGTTTGAAGAATGCGGCGGACTTCAAGAGCCAGCTGGCCGTCTGCAAGGCGCTGGGTGCCGGGTGCATCGGCACCGAGACGACCAGCATGGAAAAGCAGCCTGCCGGTACGACCCGCGAGGAAGCGCAGAAGCTGCTCTGCCGCAGTCTGGCGGACATTCTGCCCGCCGCCGAGGCACTGGGCGTGACCGTCGCCGTAGAGCCTGTGACCTACCACAGCATGAACTCCGCCGCCGCGACGCGGCATATTTTGGACACGATGCGCAGCCCGAACCTGAAGGTCATCTTTGACATGAGCAATCTGGTGGATGCCGGGAACGTCGGCGCGCAGGACCGCATCTGGAACGACGTGGGCGAGCTGCTTGGCGACCAGATCGTGGCCGTCCACTTCAAGGGGCAGGCCTTTGCGCCGGACGGCGGGCTGCTCCACACAAGCCTGGAGGACAGCCTGACCGACTACGCGGGCGCGTTCGCCATGCTGCGGCAGCTGCCGCAGGACGCTCTGCCCGTGCTGCGTGAGGAGGCTGTGCCAGCCCGCGCTGGCAGTGATATTGCATTTATGAGAGGATTTTTTGCATGACCGAAACGAAACGCAAAACATGGATCGTTGACGAGAGCGGCGCGAGCGACTACCGCACGCTGACCGAGGCCGTTGCTGCCTGTGCGGCCACGCCGGACGAGCCGGTGCGGTTCTACATCAGGCACGGCATCTACGAGGAACGGCCCTTCATTGAGCTGGCGGACTATGTCATCGAGGGCGAGTACCGCAACGCGACAGTCATCACGGCGTCTGTGGGCGGGCGTGACCCGTGGCCGGGCGAGGTCAAGACCGGCACCTTCCGCAGCGCAACGCTGTTTCTGGGCGGCGGCAGGGCCGTTGTGCGCAACCTGACCGTGCAGAACAACGCCGGGGACGGTGCAAAGGCCGGTCAGGCGCTGGCCGTCTACGCCGACGCAAGCCGCGTGCTGATGGAGAATGTGAACCTCTACGGCAACCAGGACACGCTGTTTACCGCTCCCCTGCCCCTGCAGGAGCGCGAGCAGAACGGCTTCCGCGGCCCGCGGGAGAACACGCCCCGGCTGGACACCGTGCAGTACTACAAAAACTGCACGATCCGCGGCAACATCGACTTTATCTTTGGCGGTGCAAACGCTGTGTTCGACACCTGCCGCCTTGAGCCGTGGCACCACATCAGCGACACCTGCTATATCACGGCTCCCAGCACGCCCGCAGGCAAGCCCGGCTACCTGTTTGTGAACTGCACCGTGCAGGGCAGCTGTGCGCCCGGCAGCGTCTATCTGGGCCGCCCCTGGCGCGCGGACGCGGCCTGCTACTGGCTGGACTGCGCGTTGAGCGACGAGGTCTGCGCCGACGGCTGGGACAACTGGCGTGACCCCGAGAACGAAAAGACCGCCCGCTTTGGTGAGCACGGCTCCACCGGCCCCGGCAGCGCCGCCAAGCGCGCCTTTGGCAGCGTGGATGATGATAACGAAGCGAACGCCCAGCGGGAGATGTACGCGCGGGTAAAAGCGGAATTTGGCGTGGAATAAGGCATAGAAAAGGCGGCAGACCGTTTGTGGTCTGCCGCTTTTGCTTTCCTAAGCCTTCCACTTTTACTGTGCGCTCGTCTCGCCGCCCTCGACCACGAGGCTGTCCTCGTAGTCAGTGCCGTAGGTGTCAACGAGAGTGGCCTCATAGTCGGCGTGGAAGAAATTCTCCTTGCCCAGAGCCTTGATCTCGTCGTTGATGGCATTCAGCAGCGTCTCATTGCCCTTGCTGACGGCGGGGGCAATCGTGTCCTGGCTGCCCAGAGAAGGGATGCCGACAGTGTAGCCGGGGTTCTGGCTGGCAAACGCGATGACCTCGGTGTTGTCGTTGGCCCAGGCCACGCCGCCGTTCTCCATCGCGCTCTTGGCCGTGGCGTAGGAGTCATACTTCTGCAGCGGGATGTCAGGGTAGTTCTGGGTCAGGTAGGTCTCTGCGGTAGTGCCGGAGATGACGATCATCTGGTCATCGGCGTTCCAGCTGTCCAGCGACGTGATGACGTTGGAGTCCGGGGAAACGACGCCCAGTGCAACGTTCATGTAGGGCAGCGCAAAATCGACCTCCTCGGCGCGCTCCGGCGTGACCGTGAAGTTGGCCAGAATGACATCGACCTTGCCGGTCTGCAGGTACTCGATGCGGTTGGCGGCCTCGGTGGAGACGTAGTTCACCTTGACGCCCAGATCCTCGGCCAGGCGGTTGGCAAAGTAGATGTCATAGCCCTGATACTCGCCGTTTTCATCGACGTAGCCGAACGGGTTCTTGTCGGAGAAAACGCCGATGTTGATCGTGCCGTCCGCCTTGATTTCGTCCAGCGTGCGGTAAACAACACCGTCGGCGGATGCCGAGGTCGAGGCAGTGCCCGTGGAGGCGCTGCTGCCGCAGGCGGCCAGAGACAGGCTCAGGGTTGCGGCCAGGGCCGCGGCGGTCAATTTGGTTGCTTTTTTCATGGTGATATCCTCCTTTTTATTCTTTCGTTTTCCTCTATGTATTTCTTTCCAAAAAGGGAATCTATGGTATGCCCCGCGAAGCGGGCGCTTGCCTCCCCTAGCAGGGGAGGTGGCTCGAAGAGCCGGAAGGGTTGAACTTTGCCACAGTTCTAAATGCTTTGGGTAATGGCGAGGTTCTCTCCCCCACCCGCTTCGCGGGAGCCCCCTCGCAGAGGGGGCCAAGTCCATCACTTCACACTGTCAAAGGTGAAGGTGCGCAGGAACTTCTGCGCGCGCTCTGTCTTGGGGTGGTCGAAGAACGCCTCCGGCGTGCTCTCCTCGACGATTTTGCCGCCGTCCAGGAAGATGACACGATCCGCAATCGCGCGTGCAAACTGCATCTCGTGGGTGACGATGATCATCGTGCGGCCCTGCTTCGCCAGATCGAGCATAACGTCCAGCACCTCGCGGACCATTTCGGGGTCAAGGGCTGCAGTCACTTCATCGAACAACAAAATTTCAGGGTGCATCGCCAGTGCGCGGACGATGGCAACGCGCTGCTTCTGGCCGCCGGACAGCTCCCGCGGGTAGCTCCTGGCCTTGTTCAGCAGGTTCACGCGGTCCAGCAGTGCCTCGGCTTCCTTCTGTACCTCGTCTTTGGGACGCTTGGCCACCTTGAGCGGAGCCAGCATAACGTTGTCCAGCACGGTCAGATGCGGGAACAGCTCATAGCTCTGGAATACCATGCCGATGCGCTGGCGCAGACTCGTCAGCCCCTTGCCGCCGTAGGCGACAGTCTCATTGCCCAGGCGGACGCGCCCGCTCTGGATGGGCTCCAGTGCGTTGATGCAGCGCAGCAGCGTGCTCTTGCCACAGCCGCTGGGGCCTACCACCACGACGACCTCGCCGGGACGGACGGAAAAGCTGACGTCATCCAGCACGGTATTTTCCCCATAGCCCTTGACCAGATGCTCTACGGTCAAAATCGGTTCTGCCATGGTTCCTTACCTCCATTTTTTCTCTAAGTACGATGCCAGCAGGCTGATAGGCCAGCAGGCGAGGAAATACAGCAGGAACACGACCAGATAGATGCCGAACGCAGCGTTCGGGCTGGCCATGCGGTTGGCCTCAATGATCTGCTGCGCGACCTTCAGCACCTCGACGACGCCGATCATCAGCACAAGGCTGGTGGTCTTGATCATGCGGGTGATCAGGTTGATGCTCAGCGGGATCAGGCGGCGCACCGTCTGCGGAATGATGATGTACCAATAGGTCTGCGCCTTCGTCAGGCCCAGCGCCTCGCTGCTCTCACACTGGTGCTTCGGGATGGAGATCAGCGCGCCTCTCACAAGGTCGCTCATCTCTGCCGTGCCCCACAGCGCAAACACGATGACGGATGCCGTCTCGCCCGAGAGGTCCCAGCCCCACGCGCGGGTCGTGCCGAAAAACACAAGGAACAGCAGCACCATCTGCGGCATAATGCGGATGATTTCGAGATAAACCCGCAGGATGGCTTTTACAACGGGATTTTTGCCGCTCATCAGCACGCCCAGCAGGATGCCCAGCGGGATGCTGATGGCGACGGAAAGCAGGCTGATGCGCAGGGCCACCCACAGGCCGCCCAGCAGGCGGGCCATGTTTTTGCCCTTGAGCAGTACGTTAAGCCCCAAATCCGGCATAGCGCAGCCTCCTTTCCAGCAGAGACCCCAGCAGCGAAACCGGGAGCAGGATCAGCAGGTAAAAGACTACAAGAAGGAACAGGCTCTCGGTGGTTTTGTAGTACAGGCCGATGAGGTCCTTCGCCGTGAACATCAGGTCCATCAGGCTGATAGCGCTGAACACGCTGGTTTCCTTTAAAAGGAAAATGACATTGGCGACGAACGCCGGGACGCTGGTAGACATGGCCTGCGGCAGGATGACGTAGCGCATCGTCTGCATCCGGTCCATGCCGAGGCTGTAGGCGCTCTCAGTCTGGATCGGCTCGATGGATTCCAGCCCGCTGCGGAATGCCTCCGCCATGTAGCTGCCGCCCAGAAACGCCAGACCTGCAATGCCGCAGACCGCAGCGTCAGTCCTGATGCCGATCTTCGGCAAACCATAATAGATGAAAAACAACTGGACCAGGAGCGGCGTGTTGCGGCTGAGCTGGATGTAAAAGCCGACGACGCGGCGCAGCACAGGCACCTTATAATACTGGACCAGCGCGCAGACCAGCCCGATGACAATAGCCAGCGCGATACCTGCCAGCCCCAGACGCAGGGTCAGCCACGCCGCTTTTTCAAACAGCGGCAGGTACTGTGCGACCACATTCCAATCCACAAAAGTCTCCCCTTCCCTATCGGGTCACGAACAAATTTAGGTACAAAAAAATCCGGGCCTTCTCTGCGAAGGTTCCCGGACAAAGGTCAGGTTCAACACATGGGGGTTCTGGTAGGCCCCACAGACCATGCCCGGTGACAGCGCATACGACAACAACACATAGCGGACATAGCGGTATTCCCCTTTCCTGTTTTTGGTTTGCATTGTTCAAACCCGATGCCAGTATAATATACCTATTTACCTAGAATGTCAATAGGTTTTATGCTTTTTATTTGACCCCTTCCGCAAAATAATTGCGCCGCGTTTGTGTAGAGTGCACAAACGCGGCGCAATGTGTTTTATGATGTAGGGGCGCACAAAAAAAGGGCGCTGCCCTTGCGGACAGCGCCCTTTGTATTGCTTTTCAGAGCAAGAAATTACTTCTCGATCTTGGAAACAACGCCGGAACCAACGGTGTGGCCGCCCTCGCGGATAGCGAAACGCAGGCCCTCTTCCATGGCAACGGGGGTGATCAGCTCAACATGCATATCGACGTTGTCGCCGGGCATGCACATCTCGGTGCCCTCGGGCAGGGTGATGATGCCGGTAACGTCGGTGGTGCGGAAGTAGAACTGAGGACGATAGTTGTTGAAGAACGGGGTATGACGGCCGCCCTCTTCCTTCTTCAGGACGTAAACGTGGCCGTCGAAGGTGGTGTGGGGATGAACAGAGCCGGGCTGGCACAGGCACTGGCCACGCTCGATCTGGTCACGGTCAACGCCACGCAGCAGGGCGCCGATGTTATCGCCAGCCTGAGCGAACTCCAGGCTCTTGCGGAACATCTCGAGGCCGGTGATGGTGGTGGTCATCTTCTCTTCCTTGATACCGACGATCTCCATCTGGTCGCCGACGTGGGCAGTACCACGCTCGACACGACCGGTGGCGACGGTGCCACGGCCAGAAATGGTCATGACGTCTTCAACGGGCATCAGGAAGGGCTTGTCAGCAGCACGATCAGGAGTGGGGATGTAGCTGTCAACAGCGTCCATCAGCTCCCAAATGCACTTGTACTCGGGGGCGTTGGGATCGGTGCTGGTGGACTCCAGAGCCTTCAGAGCAGAACCACGGATGATGGGGGTGTTGTCACCATCGAAGTCGTACTCGTTCAGCAGCTCACGGATCTCCATCTCGACCAGATCCAGCAGCTCCTCGTCGTCGACCATGTCGCACTTGTTCATGAAGACAACGATCTTGGGCACGCCGACCTGACGGGCGAGCAGGATGTGCTCACGGGTCTGGGGCATGGGACCATCGGTAGCAGCGACGACCAGGATAGCGCCGTCCATCTGAGCAGCACCGGTGATCATGTTCTTGATGTAGTCAGCATGGCCCGGGCAGTCAACGTGGGCGTAGTGACGCTTCTCGGTGTGGTACTCAACGTGAGCGGTGTTGATCGTGATACCACGAGCCTTCTCCTCGGGAGCCTTGTCGATGCTGGAGTAATCCATGAAGTCGGCGTCGCCCTTCAGAGCCAGAGTCTTGGTGATGGCAGCGGTCAGAGTGGTCTTGCCGTGGTCAACGTGACCGATGGTGCCAATGTTGACGTGCTCCAAAGAGCGGTCAAATTTTTCCTTTTCAGCCATTGGAAGTGTCCTCCTTTAATTAAAACATATTGGTAGTCTTGCGTAAGACTATCATACAAAATTTAAAGAGAAATTGCAAGTCTATTTTATGAAGTATGACTTAAAAAATCAGACTTTGTGAGCGCGCTCGGCCATGATCTTGTCGGCAACGCTCTTGGGAACCTGCTGATACTCATCAGGCTCCATGGAGTACTGGCCACGGCCCTGGGTCTTGGAACGCAGGTCGGTGGCGTAGCCGAACATCTCGGACAGAGGAACCATAGCAGTCACGCGGGCGGTACCGTCCTGAGACTCCTGGTTGGTGATCTGGCCGCGGCGGCTGTTCAGGTCGCCGATAACGTTGCCCATGTACTCATCGGGCACGATAACATTGACCTTCATGATGGGCTCCATGATGACGGGATCGCACTTCTTCATGGCATCCTTGAATGCCATAGAACCAGCGATGGAGAACGCCATTTCAGAGGAGTCGACCTCATGATAAGAACCATCCCACAGGGTGACCTTGACATCAACGACGGGATAGCCGGCGAGAACACCGGACTTCATCGCGCCCTGGATACCATTGTCAACAGCGGGGATATATTCCTTCGGGATAGCGCCGCCAACGACACCGTTGACGAACTCATAACCCTTGCCGGGGTTGGGCTCCAGCTTGATCTTAACGTGACCATACTGGCCCTTACCGCCGGACTGGCGGGCGTACTTGGTCTCCTGGTTGGCTTCCTTGCGAATGGTCTCGCGGTAAGCAACCTGGGGAGCGCCAACGTTGGCCTCGACCTTGAACTCGCGAAGCAGACGGTCAACGATGATCTCCAGATGGAGCTCGCCCATGCCGGCGATGATCGTCTGGCCGGTCTCCTCATCGGTCCAGGTGCGGAAGGTCGGGTCTTCTTCAGCGAGCTTTGCCAGCGCAATGCCCATCTTCTCAGAGCCGGCCTTGGTCTTGGGCTCGATGGCAACGCGGATAACGGGCTCCGGGAAGTTCATGGACTCCAGAATGATGGGGTGCTTTTCGTCGCACAGCGTGTCACCGGTGGTGGTATTCTTCAGACCGACAGCAGCCGCAATATCGCCCGCGTAAACGGTGTCGATGTCCTTACGGTTGTTGGCGTGCATCTGCAGGATACGGCCGATACGCTCATTGTTATCCTTGACAGAGTTGTAGACGGTGGTGCCTGCGTCCAGCGTACCGGAGTACACACGGAAGAAGCAGAGCTTACCGACATACGGGTCAGTCATGATCTTGAAGGCCAGAGCTGCGAACGGCTGGTCGTCGGAGGAGATACGATCCTCCTCCTCGCCGGTCTCGGGGTTGGTGCCCTTGATGGCCGCAACGTCGGTAGGAGCCGGCATGTAGTCAACAATGGCATCCAGCAGCTTCTGAACGCCGCGGTTCTTGTAGGAGGAGCCGCAGACAACGGGAACGATCTCGTTAGAGATGGTAGCCTTACGCAGAGCCGCCTTGATTTCTTCCTTGGTCAGCTCTTCGCCTTCCAGGTACTTCATCATGAGCTCTTCGTCGGTCTCGGCAACAGCCTCGATCAGCTTGTCATGGTACTCCTGAGCCTTCTCCAGCATATCCTCGGGGATAGGCTCAACGCGGACGTCATTGCCCATGTCATCATAGTAGATGTCAGCCTGCATATCGATCAGGTCGATAATACCCTTGAAGGTATCCTCCTGACCGACGGGCAGCTGGATGGGCACACCGTTGGCGTGCAGACGATCATGGAGCATCTGAACGCAGCGGTAGAAATCGGCACCCATGGTGTCCATCTTGTTGACGTACACCATGCGGGGAACCTTGTACTCGTCAGCCTGACGCCAAACGGTCTCAGACTGCGGCTCAACACCGCCCTTAGCGGCCAGAACGGTAACGGAACCGTCCAGAACACGCAGAGAACGCTGAACCTCAACAGTGAAGTCAACGTGACCCGGGGTGTCGATGATGTTGATACGATGGCGGTTCTTCTTAAAGAGAGCCGGATCGTGCTGGGTCTCGGTATGGCTCCAATAGCAGGTGGTAGCAGCGGAAGTGATGGTGATACCACGCTCCTGCTCCTGTTCCATCCAGTCCATCGTAGCAGCGCCGTCATGAACCTCACCGATCTTATGGTTGATACCGGTGTAGTACAGGATGCGCTCGGTGGTGGTGGTCTTACCTGCGTCGATGTGGGCCATGATACCGATGTTACGGGTCATTTGCAGAGATACATCTCTCGGCGTAGCCATGGCTTATACCTCCTCGACAGCGAATCAATAACGATAGTGGGCAAAAGCCTTGTTGGCCTCGGCCATCTTGTGCGTATCCTCGCGCTTCTTGACAGAGCCGCCGACACCGTTGGTGGCGTCGATGATCTCAGCAGCCAGACGAGCAGACATGGTCTTCTCGCCACGGGCGCGGCTGTAAGCGGTCAGCCAGCGCAGGCCGAGGGTCTCGCGGCGGGCAGGGCTAACTTCCAGAGGAACCTGATAGTTAGCGCCGCCGACACGGCGGGTCTTGCACTCGAGGTTAGGCATGATGTTCTCCATTGCCTTCTCGAACATCTCGAGCGGGTCGTTGCCGGTCTTTTCCTTCACGATGTTGAATGCATCGTAAACGATCTCCTGCGCAACACCTTTCTTGCCATCCAGCATGATGTAGTTGACCAGGCGGGTGACAACCTTGGAATTGTAAATAGGATCGGCCAGAACTTCGCGTTTCGCGACATTACCTCTTCTGGGCATCTTTCTTCCCTCCTTCACATAAATGATATCATCGGTACTCGAAAGTTAAGAAACTCCCGTTGTGCCACAAAAAAGGCGTTGGCCTATTTTATGGCGAAAAGATGTTTCCTTACTTCTTGGCACCGGCCTTGGGGCGCTTAGCACCGTATTTGCTGCGGGCCTGATTACGGTTCGCAACACCCTGGGTATCCAGAGTACCACGGATGATGTGGTAACGGACACCGGGCAGATCCTTGACACGACCGCCGCGGATCAGAACAACGCTGTGCTCCTGCAGGTTATGGCCGATACCGGGAATGTAAGAGGTGACCTCGATACCATTCGTCAGGCGGACACGGGCAACTTTACGCAGAGCAGAGTTAGGCTTCTTGGGGGTCATGGTACGCACGGCAGTGCAGACACCACGCTTCTGCGGGCTGTTGAGGTTGGTGTACTCCTTTTTCTGGGAGTTGTAGCTCTTCAGAAGGGCAGGCGCGGTGCTCTTTTTGACCAGAACCTCACGGCCTTTGCGCACGAGCTGGTTAAAAGTAGGCATTTCTTTTCTCCTTTCTTCACTTATTCACGCGCTTTTTGCGGGTCGTCCGGCCAGATGGCCGCACTATACCCCGCATCTCACGCAATGATTATATTACAGCATCCCAGCCGGAATGTCAAGAGTATTGCCAAAAAAATCTTGAAAAAATCGTGCAATACGGAGAATTTTTCATTTCTGAAGCAAAATGTGCAGATCTTGCGCCGGTTTGGGCGGCAGCGTTGCATTTTGGTAAGTCCGCGCATAGAATGAAGCGGACCGTCTCCCCCCGCCGACGCGCGGTCAGCTGCCGTCCGTGCGCGTTTTGTCTATTTACCAGAGACAAATATACATTTTGCACAAAAACAAGCCGTCAGATTCATGGACTTGACGAGTCGATTTCTGTTGCATTGTGTCCCCCGCTTTGCTATAATAAAGATACAGACAAAACCGGAACAGTTCCGGCCATGCAAGTTCTGACGCTACATTTTTGAGGAGGTCCTGACAATGAAGAAACTGCTTGCTATCCTGATTTCCCTGTGCATGGTATCCGCCTTCGCTGTACCTGTTTTTGCAGATGCCAACAGCGATTATATCGCCGCCGTCAAGGCCTACCAGGCTCAGATCGCCGCGAAGGAAGCCGCCTACACAGCAGCGGTGGATGCTTATTCCAAGAATGCAAAGGCCAAGGCAGACGCCGACAGCGCCGCAATTCTGAAGGCCGCCAAGGCTGCCCAGGCGAAGGCCGATGCAGACTGTCTGGCCGTCATCGCCGCGGGCAAGGCTGCCCAGTCCCAGGCTGACGCGCGCGTCGCCGCGGTAATTGCTGCAGGCAAGGCCACGCAGGCCAAGGCTGATGCACGCGAGGCCGCCTATGCGAAGGCCGTGAAGGCGTATCAGGATCAGATCGCCGCACGTGAGGCCGCCTACATCAAGGCCGCGCTGGGCAAGTAATTCTACCTTATTATAATAGGAGCGGAGCGCCAGGAAAGGCGCTCCGCTTTTTTGTTGTTATATGACACGTAGGGGCCGGGCATGCCCGGCCCGCGCGTGTACGGCAGATGGCTGCTTGTGGGAAGGCTCTCTCCCCCACCGCCTGCGGGCGGAGCCCCCTCGCAGAGGGGGCCAAGAGGGGCAACGGGCAAATGGGGTTTACTGCAGCTTTGCCAGCGTGGCCTCTGCATCGTCGAGGATGCGCTCGAACTTCTCGAGGGCGGCGTCCACGGGGGCCGGGGTGGCCAGGTCAACACCGGCGTGGCGCAGCTCGTCCAGCGGGTAAGCACTGCCGCCCATGGAGAGGAACTCCTTGTAGCGCTTGACGGCGGGCTCGCCCTCTTTCAGGATACCCTCGGACAGGGCGACAGCGGTGGAGTAGCCAGTGGCATACTTGTAAACGTAGAACGGGCGGTAGAAGTGCGGGATGCGCGCCCACTCATACTGGATCTCGTCGTCGATGACCATATCATTGCCGAAATAGTCGGTGACAAGGCGCTTGTACAGGGCGTTCAGGGCGGCGGCGTTCAGGGCTTCACCGCGCTCGACCATGGCGTGGGCCTCGCGCTCGAACTCGGCAAACATCGTCTGGCGGTAGACCGTGCCCTTGAAGTTTTCCAGATACTGGTTCAGCAGATAGAGGCGGGTCTGGGGGTCGTTCTCGTTGGCAAGCAGCTGCTCGATGAGCAGATTCTCGTTGACGGTGGACGCGACCTCGGCGACAAACAGCGTGTAGTCCGCGTACTGCGGCGGCTGATGCTGGCGGGAGCGCCAGCTGTGGATCGTGTGGCCCATCTCATGTGCCAGCGTCGAGACACTGTCCAGCGTGCCGCTGAAATTCAGCAGGATATAGGGGTTGGAGTCATAGCAGCCGCCGGAGTACGCGCCGCCGCGCTTGCCGCGGTTGGGGTAAACGTCGATCCAGCGCTCGGCATAGGCCTTGCGGACGGTTGCCTGGTAGTCCTCGCCCAAGGGCGCAACGGCCTTCAGGACCATCTTCTGTGCGGTCTCGTAGCTGTAGGACTTTTTCAGATCGCCGACCAGCGGAGCGTAGACGTCATAGAAGTGCAGCGCGTCAACGCCCAGCATCTTTTTGCGCAGGCGGACATAGCGGTGCATGGCGGGAATATGCTTGCGGACCGTGGCGACGAGGTTGTCGTAGACCTCGGCGGGCACATTCTCCCCCGCCATGGCCATCGCGCGGGAGGACGGGTAATTGCGGGCGGCGGCCTCGGCGGTGGCAGCCTTGATGGCACCGGCGTAGGACGCGGCGAAGGTGTTGATGTGCTCGCGGTAGCTCTTGTAGTAGCTGTGGAAGGCGTTCTCTCGCAGGGTGCGGTCCGTGCTCATCTCCAGCGGCACAAAGTTGGAGCCGGTGACCTCGACGGTCTCGCCGCTGCCGTCCTTGACGGCATCAAACAGCAGGTCGGCGTCCTCCAGATTGTGGTAGATCTCGGACGGCGCAGACATGACCTCGCCGAAGCTGGCCAGCAGCTTTTCCTCGGCCTTGGTCAGGGTGTGGGGCTTGCCGCGCAGCAGATCCTCGAGGTTGAATTTGTAGTCCGCGACGGCGGGATCGTTGACGATGGCGGTCAGCGTCTCCTCGGGCAGGGACAGGATCTCCGGCTGGGCAAAGGACAGCGCGGCGGCCATCTTGACGTACTTGCTGCCGATGCGGGCGTACATGCTCTGGGCCTTGTCGTCGCGGGTGTCCTCGTCATGGCGCTGGGAGGCGTAGCAGTAGAGGCGCTCGACCTTGCGGCCCACCTCGGTGGAAGCGTCGAGGTATGCGCCAATCGTGACGGCATCGGTCAGCTTACCGGCGAAGGCCGCCAGGCTTTCAATGTCCGCGTCGAGGCTGTCCAGCGCGGTCTCCCACGCGGCGTCGCTCTCGAACATCGGGGTCAGGTCCCACTGAAATTGCGGATCCAGTTCACAGCGTTCTTTTAGAATTTCGGGCATAGTTTTCTCCTTATTATAAAAAATTTTGCTATGCTGAGGATGCAGGGGCGGACATCGGCCTCCCGTGCCAGTTCACGGCAGCGGAAGCTTCCACGGGCGGATATGGAATCCGCCCCTACACTGTAGGGGTCGGTGCCCTCAACGACCCGGGAGTCGTGCGATTGCCGCAAAGCTCCGCGGGCGGTTGCAAACATCCGCTCCTACAGGTTACAAAAGAGCGTTTTCCCACTCGGCCGGCTTAAAGCCGGGCAGGACAAAATCGTCGCCCACCAGCAGCGGGCGCTTGACGAGCATACCGTCCGACGCCAGCAGGGCGATCTGCTCGTCCTCGGTCATGGTCGGCAGCTTGTCCTTCAGGCCCAGATTTTTGTAGACCAGGCCGCTCGTGTTGAAGAACCTCTTGAGGGGCAGGCCGCTGCGGGCGACCCATTCGCGCAGCTCGTCGGCGGTGGGGTTGTCCTCTTTAATGTGGCGGGCGGTGTACTCGATGCCGTGGTCGTCGAGCCACTTTTTGGCCTTTTGGCAGGTGGAGCACGGCGGGTATTGCAGAAACAGCATGGTGTCACTTCCCTTTTGTATCGTTTTGCTATCGGTGAGTTTATTATAACTGTTTTGCAAGTGTGTGTCAATCGCGGACGGTATGCAAAAAAGGATTCCCGCCGTGGCGGCGGGAATCCTTTGCGGTTTATTTAGTGGTCGTAGGCTGCCTCGGCGGCGTCGCGGGCGATCTCGGCCTGGACGAGCTCCTCCTCGACCTCCGGCAGACCAGTACCGGCGGGGATGAGCTTACCAATGATGACGTTCTCCTTCAGGCCGGCCAGCGGGTCGACCTTGCCCTTGATAGCGGCCTCGGTCAGGACACGGGTGGTCTCCTGGAAGGACGCAGCGGACAGGAAGGAGTCGGTAGCCAGACTGGACTTGGTGATGCCAAGCAGGACCTGGCTGGCCTGAACGAGCTTCAGATCAGTCTCACCGGCATCAATGCGGGCCTGGATCTCCTCGTTCTTGATCATGACATCGCGGCGGTTCACGATGCTGCCCATGATAAAGTCGCTGGAACCGGAATCCTCAATGCGGACCTTACGCATCATCTGGCGGACGATGACCTCGATATGCTTATCGTTGATGTCAACGCCCTGCAGACGGTAGACCTTCTGGACCTCGCTGATCAGGTAGTTCTGGGTGGCGATGGGGCCCTGGATGGCGAGGATGTCCTGCGGGTAAGCATGACCCTCGGTCAGCAGTGCGCCCTTGGCGACCTCGTCGCCTTCCATGACCTTGAGGCGCTGGCCGAACGGGATCAGGTAGCTCTTGGTAACCGGAGCGCCGTTCTCGTCCGTGCCAGTGATCTCGGCATGGCGGCTCTTTTTGGTATCGTCGATGTGGACCGTACCGGCGATCTCGGACATGATGGCCATTGCCTTCGGGCGGCGGCTCTCAAACAGTTCCTCAACGCGGGGAAGACCCTGGGTGATGTCTTCGGCAGATGCGATACCGCCGGTATGGAAGGTACGCATGGTCAGCTGGGTACCGGGCTCACCGATGGACTCTGCGGCAATGATACCGACAGACTCACCGACCTTGACGCATTCACCGTTGGACATATTGGAACCGTAGCAGTGGGCGCAGACGCCGACGTGTGCACGGCAGGTCATGACGGAGCGGATCTCCAGCTCGGTAATACCGGCGTTGACGATCTTCTCGGCGTCGAACATATCCATCATCTTTTCCTTGCTGACGAGCAGCTCACCCGTGGCGGGATCGTGCACATCATGCAGGGAGTAGCGGCCGTTCAGACGCTCCTTGAAGCTCTCGACAACAGAGTTGCCCTCGCTGATCTCGCGGACCCAGATGCCCTCGGTAGCGTGGCAGTCCTCCTCGCGGATGATGACTTCCTGAGAGACATCGACCAGACGGCGGGTCAGGTAGCCGGAGTCAGCGGTACGCAGAGCGGTATCGGCCAGACCCTTACGAGCGCCTCGGGAGGAAATGAAGTATTCCAGGATATTCAGGCCCTCACGGTAGTTGGCGCGGATAGGCATCTCCAGCGTCTTACCGGCAGTATTGGCCAGCAGGCCGCGCATACCGGCCAGCTGCTTGATCTGGTCCATAGAACCACGGGCACCGGAATCGGACATCATATAGATGGGGTTGCGCTGGTGGTTCTTCTTCAGGTTTTCGCTCAGAGCCTCGGAGACCTCCTCCGTGGCGGCCTGCCAGATCTCAACCGTCTTGCGGTAGCGCTCCTCATCGGAGATCAGGCCGCGGTTGAAGTTCTTCATGACCTTCTCGATCTTCTTATCGGCGGCAGCCAGAATTTCCGGCTTCTCGTCAGGCATAATAGCATCGGGAACAGCGACGGTGATGGCAGACAGGGTGGAGTACTTGTAGCCCTGAGCCTTGATCTGATCCAGCATCATGGCGCAGGTCTTGGTGCCGTGCTTCGTCAGGCAGCGGCTGATGATGTCGGGCAGGCCCTTCTTCGTCAGCTTGTCGCTCTTGCCGCCGGATGCGATCTTGAGGGTGCGGGGGTTCATCTCGTAGTCGAACTTGGTGGCGGGATTGGTGCGGTCCACGTAGCCCAGATCCTGCGGGATGGGGGTGTTGAAGATGATCTGGCCCATCGTGGTATCGACCAGGCCGGTCTCCGCAACGCCGTCAAAGACCATCGTGCGGCGCACCTTGATGGGTGCCTGCAGCGTGATGAGGCCCTCGGAATAGGCCATCATGGCCTCGTCCTCGTCGCGGAAGATCTTGCCGTGGCCCTTATCGTCGGGGTTGACGAGGGTCAGGTAGTAGCTGCCCAGGATCATATCCTGCGTGGGCACGGTGACGGGCTCACCGTCAGAGGGCTTCAGCAGGTTGCCGGAGGCCAGCATCAGCATCTTGGCCTCGCGCTGGGCCTCGGTGGACAGCGGCAGATGGACAGCCATCTGGTCGCCGTCGAAGTCAGCGTTGAAGGGGGTGCAGACCAGGGGGTGCAGCTTGATGGCACGGCCCTCGACCAGGACAGGCTCAAAGGCCTGAATGCCCAGACGGTGCAGCGTAGGTGCACGGTTCAGCAGGACGGGGTGGCCCTTGATGACGGTCTCGAGGGAATCCCAGACCTCGGGGCGGGCGCGCTCGACCATCTTGCGGGCAGACTTGATGTTGTTGGCCTTCTCCTTCTCGACCAGGTCCTTCATGACGAAGGGCTTGAACAGCTCGAGGGCCATCTCCTTGGGCAGGCCGCACTGATACATCTTCAGCTCGGGGCCGACGACGATAACGGAACGGCCGGAGTAGTCAACACGCTTGCCCAGCAGGTTCTGGCGGAAGCGGCCCTGCTTGCCCTTCAGCATATCGGACAGGGACTTCAGTGCGCGGTTGTTCGCGCCGGTGACCGGGCGGCCGCGGCGGCCATTGTCGATCAGGGCGTCAACGGCCTCCTGCAGCATACGCTTCTCGTTGCGGACGATGATGTCGGGCGCACCGAGCTCCAGCAGACGCTTCAGGCGGTTGTTGCGGTTGATGACGCGGCGGTACAGATCGTTCAGGTCGGAGGTCGCAAAGCGGCCGCCGTCCAGCTGCAGCAGGGGGCGCAGATCCGGCGGAATGACGGGGATGACCGTCATGATCATCCACTCGGGGCGCTGGTTGCTCTCGAGGAAGCTCTCAACGCACTCAAGGCGCTTCAACAGGCGGACGCGCTTCTGGCCGTTGGCGTGCTCGAGCTCCTCACGCAGCTCCTTGCTCAGCTTGTCGAGGTCGATCTCGGCCAGCAGCTTTTGGATGGCTTCGGCACCCATACCGGCTTCAAACGTATCCTCGTACTTTTCGCGCATCTCCTTGTACTCGCGCTCGGTCAGCAGCTGCTTTTTCTCCAGCGGCGTGAAGCCGGGGTCGGTGACAATGTAGTTGGCGAAATACAGGACCTTGTCCAGCTGACGGGGGCTGATGTCCAGCATCAGGCCGATGCGGCTGGGAATGCCCTTGAAATACCAGATGTGCGAGACAGGCGCGGCCAGCTCGATGTGGCCCATGCGCTCACGGCGGACCTTGGCGCGGGTGACCTCGACGCCGCACTTGTCGCAGATCTTACCCTTGTAGCGGATGCGCTTATACTTGCCGCAGTGGCATTCCCAGTCCTTGGTAGGTCCAAAAATGCGCTCGCAGTACAGGCCGTCGCGCTCCGGCTTCAGGGTGCGGTAATTGATGGTTTCGGGCTTGGTGACCTCGCCGTAGCTCCAGGCACGGATCTGGTCCGGGGAGGCAAGGCCGATCTTAATCGAATCGAATTCTTTATTTTCCATTCAGCGAACCCTCTCAAATTCAATATGACACACGATGCAATTCGATCAATCGTCGAAGGAATCAGACTCGATGGCGGCGAGGTCGTCAGCCGTGGGGCCGGCATCCTCATCCAGATCATCGTCAAAGCCTTCGTCGGCGTCCTTGACGCTGTAATCGTCCTGCAGCTCACTCTCGACCATGACGTTATCGCCCAGGTCGTAGTCATTGTTCTCAAAGCTGCTGTCATCGTCGTCAAACTCCTGACGCATATCGACGGCGTTGCCTTCCTTATCCTGCACAACAATATCCAGGCCAAGGCTCTGCAGCTCTTTGAGCATAACGCGGAAGCTCTCGGGGATACCGGGGCGCGGGATCGGCTCGCCCTTGACGATGGCCTCGTAGGTCTTGACACGGCCCACGACGTCGTCGGACTTGATGGTCAGGATCTCCTGCAGGGTGTAGGCGGCGCCGTAGGCTTCCAGCGCCCAGACTTCCATCTCGCCGAAGCGCTGGCCGCCGAACTGTGCCTTGCCGCCCAGAGGCTGCTGGGTGACCATGGAGTAGGGGCCGGTGGAACGGGCATGGATCTTATCGTCAACCAGGTGATGCAGCTTCAGGTAGTACATATAGCCTACCGTGACCTTGCTGGGGAACTGTTCACCGGTACGGCCATCATACAGGGTGGTCTTGCCGTCGTCGGTCAGATCGATCTTGGAGAAGTCGATGACATGGCCTTTCTCGCCCATCAGGCGGTCCAGGTGGGTCGGGTACTCGGGCGCGTTTTCGCCGTGCCACTTCTCGCGGGCCTCGGCGAAGCAGTCGCGCAGGTCGGACTCGTGCGCACCGTCAAAGACGGGGGTCTGGACCTTCCAGCCCAGTGCCTTGGCAACGTAGCCCAGGTTGACCTCCAGGACCTGACCGATGTTCATACGGGAGGGAACGCCCAGGGGGTTCAGCACGATGTCCAGCGGGGTGCCGTCGGGCAGGAAGGGCATATCCTCCTGCGGCAAAATGCGGGAAACAACACCCTTGTTGCCGTGACGGCCTGCCATCTTATCGCCGACGCTGATCTTACGCTTCTGGGCGATGTAGCAGCGCACGCACATACGCACGCCGGGCTGCAGCTCGTCGCTGTTCTCGGGGGTAAAGACCTTGACGTCGACAACGATGCCGTAGGCGCCGTGGGGCACACGCAGGGAGGTGTCGCGGACCTCGCGGGCCTTCTCGCCGAAGATGGCGCGCAGCAGGCGCTCCTCGGCGGTCAGCTCGGTCTCGCCCTTCGGGGTGACCTTGCCGACGAGGATGTCGCCGGTCTTGACCTCGGCACCGATGCGGATGATGCCACGGTCATCGAGGTCCTTCAGCGCGTCATCGCCGACGTTCGGGATGTCGCGGGTGATCTCCTCGGGTCCGAGCTTCGTGTCGCGGGCCTCGGTCTCATATTCTTCAATGTGGATGGAGGTGTAGACATCCTCGCGGACGAGCTTCTCGTTCAGCAGGACGGCGTCCTCGTAGTTGTAGCCCTCCCAGGTCATGAAGCCGATCAGGGCGTTCTTGCCCAGGCTGATCTCGCCGTTGCGGGTCGCGGGGCCGTCAGCCAGCACGTCGCCGGCCTTGACGGTCTCGCCCACATTAACGATGGGGCGCTGGTTGTTGCAGTTGCCCTGGTTGGAGCGCATGAACTTGATGAGCTCATAGGTGTCGGCGGAGCCGTCGGCGCAGCGGACAACGATCTTGTCGGCGTCGACATACTCAACGGTGCCGTCATGGGCGGCCAGGACGCAGACACCGGAGTCGGTGGCGGCCTTGTACTCCATGCCGGTGGCGACCAGCGGCTGCTGGGTGACCATCAGAGGCACGGCCTGACGCTGCATGTTGGAGCCCATCAGTGCACGGTTACAGTCGTCGTTCTCGAGGAACGGGATGCAGGCCGTGGCGACGGAAACCATCATACGCGGAGAAACGTCCATGTAGTCGACCTGAGAAGCGTCGAACTCCTGGATGTCGTTGCGGTGGCGGCCGGAGACGCGGGGACGGACGAAGTGGTTGTTCTCGTCCAGCGGCTCGTTGGCCTGAGCGACGATATACTCGTCCTCCTCGTCGGCGGTCATATAGACGACCTCATCGGTGACAGTGCCGGTGGCCTTGTCGACCTTGCGGTACGGGGCCTCAACGAAGCCGTACTTGTTGATCTTGGCGTAGGTGGCCAGATAGGAGATCAGACCGATGTTCGGGCCTTCAGGCGTCTCGATGGGGCACAGACGGCCATAGTGGGTGTAGTGAACGTCGCGGACTTCGAAGCCTGCGCGGTCACGGGACAGACCGCCGGGGCCCAGAGCGGACAGACGGCGCTTGTGGGTCAGCTCGGCCAGCGGGTTGTTCTGGTCCATGAACTGAGACAGCGGGCTGGAACCGATGAACTCCTTGATGGCGGCGACGACAGGGCGGATGTTGACCAGGCTCTGCGGGGTGATCTCGCCGTTTTCCTGATTCTGCAGGGTCATGCGCTCACGGATGACGCGCTCCATGCGGGAGAAGCCGATGCGGAACTGGTTCTGCAGCAGCTCACCGACGCTGCGGACGCGGCGGTTGCCCAGATGGTCGATCTCATCGGTGGTGCCGATGCCGTGATCAAGGCCCAGCAGGTAGTTGACGGAGGCAAAGATGTCATCGACGGTGACGGTGCGGCTGATCAGAACATCGTGGTTCTGGCGCAGCAGCTCCTTCTGCTCCTCCACATCGGAGGTGGTGTCGAGGATCTTGCGGATCTCGGCAAAGTTGGCGCGCTCATTGACACCGGCCTCGGCCTCGACGTCGAAGCTGAAGAAGTTCTGGGCGTTGACGCAGCCGTTGGAGATGACAATGAACGGACGGGGCTCCTCGCCCTTCTTCTCAACGAGGATGGTAACGCGGGTAACACCGGCGTTATCGATCTCCTCGGCCTTGGCCATGTTGATCTTCTCGCCCTTGGCGGCCAGCAGCTCGCCGGTCAGCGGGGCGATGATGTCCTCGGCAGCCTTATAACCGGCAATGCGGCGGGTCAGGCTGAGCTTGTTGTTCATCTTATAGCGGCCAAAACGAGCCAGGTCGTAACGGCGCGGGTCAAAGAACAGGTTGTTCAGGTGTGCGCGGGAGTTTTCCACCGTCGGGGGCTCACCGGGGCGCAGCTTGCGGTAGACCTCGAGCAGGCCCTCCTCGGTGTTGTGGGTGATGTCCTTCTCGAGAGAGGCGTTGATCTTCGGCTCGGAATCGCCGAAGAACTGCTTGATCTGCTCATCGGTGGACAGGCCCAGGGCACGCAGCAACGTGGTAACGGGCAGCTTGCGGTTCTTATCGATACGGACGTAGTAAACGTCAGAGGAGTCCGTCTCATACTCCAGCCAGGCGCCGCGGTTGGGGTTCATGGTAGCGGTGAACAGGTCCTTGCCGGTACGGTCCTTGCTGGAACCGTAGAAAACGCCGGGAGAACGGACCAACTGGGAGACGATGGCACGCTCGGCACCGTTGGAGATGAAGGTACCGGCGTCGGTCATGAGCGGGAAGTCGCCCATGAAGATCTCCTGCTCCTTCACCTCGCCGGTCTGCTTGTTGAACAGACGGGCCGTGACGTACAGGGGTGCCGCATACGTGGCATCCCGCTCTTTGCATTCTTTAATAGAATACTTGGGGTTCTTGTCCAGCCGGTAATCGACGAACTCCAGCACGAGGTTGCCGGTGTAGTCCTCGATCGCGGCAATGTCGTGGAAGACCTCATGCAGGCCCTCCTCCAGGAACCAGTTGTAAGAGTTTTTCTGGATCTCGATCAGATTGGGCATACCAATCACTTCGTTGATGTGGGAAAAGCTCATGCGGGTCGTTCTGCCGTTTTGTACGGGCTTGACCTTTACCATAAAACGCGACCACTCCTATTCCATAGATTGACAAAGTTGGCGAAAGCGACCCGAAAGGCGGCTGTGAAACTGCGGCATATTCGTCGTTTTTCACAAACTTTTTGATTTTACAGATTTTGCAAAATTCCTTTAGGGCGCTCTATTCCATTTTTGTGATACTGTTTTAGTATACAGGGTAAACGGCTTGCTGTCAAGGGTTTTTCGGCTTTTTTATGAAGTTTTTTCGCTCTATCGAACGCCCGGATGGGTGTAACAAAATTTCGGCAATTTGCTGATTTTGCACCGTTTCCCTCCGCTTGACAAATTCGGTACAGCGGTTACAGGGTGCGGTTTTTGGCAGTTTTCACAAGGTTGGGTGTGATATTTTAAACAGGTTGTCTCTTGACAGGCGGGGTGGTTTTACGGGATAGTACTATACAGAATCCTTATTAAAAATGGAAAGGCGTTTTGCACATGAATCTTCTCGGCCAGAAAATCACCCTGCGGCGCATCCTTGGCATGATTGCGGGCGTCGTCATCATCGGCATCGGCATTGCGGTGTTCAAGTTCTCGCGCCTGGGCAACGACTCCATCAGTGCGCTGAACCTGCGGTTGGCGGAGCTGGTCGGCCTGCCGTTCAGCATCGAGAATGTGCTGATGAACCTCTGCCTTTTCGTGCCGCAGCTGCTTTGGGGGCAGCGGTACATCGGGCTTGGCACCATCATCAACAGCTTCTGCATCGGGTTCATCGTCACGTTTACCGGCGACGCGATGACCGCCGTCTTTGGCTCTGCCGACACGCTGCCGGTGCAGCTGCTTTGGGTCGCTGTGGCGGTGTTGGTCATCGCGCTGGGGTGCTCGCTGTACCAGACGGCGGATTTAGGCGTCGCGCCGTATGACGCGCTCTCGCTGATGCTGGCAGACCGGCTGCCTTTCCCCTACTTCGGCTGCCGCGTGTTCACCGATGCGCTGTGTGCGGTGCTTGCCTTCCTGTTGGGCGGACTGATCGGGCTGGGCACCCTGATCTGCGCCTTCGGGTTGGGACCGTTCGTGCAGTTCTTTACAAGGCATTTTTCGGAGAAGATGCTGCGGTACAAGCCGGAGAAGAAATAGAAGCATCGTAGGGCGGGGTGCCCCCGACGACCCGGCAGCGCTCCGGCTGCCGCAACGCTTCTGCGGGCGAGCAGTGCTCGCCTCTACGATGCACTTTTTCGACAGGCTGCGGGTGCCTGCGGTCTCGGAGGCCGTAGGGGCGGATTCTATATCCGCCCGCGGAGCCTTGCCCTGCATCTCTAATAAAACAAAAAAGGACCGTCTCCACACCCGGAGACGGTCCTTTTCTGTCACATTTTAATGATTCCAAACGCATTGGCCACCGAGCTTGCCAGAATGACGGCGGCAAAGACCGGGCAGAGCCAGCGGATCATGAAGCGGAAAATCCTCTTGCGGCGGAAGGGCTGGCCGTCCAGCTCAACCTCCTGCTCGATCTTGTCCACGCCGATGACGCGGGAGACGAGCAGACAGGTCGCAATGGCCGCAATCGGCATCATGACCGAGTTCGTCAGGAAGTCGAAGAAGTCGAGGAACTGCATCCCGATGACCGTGACCCCCGCCAGCGGGCCGTAGCCCAGGCTGGACAGCGTGCCCAGCGCCACCATGATGACGCCGACGAGCACCGTAGCCTTTTTGCGGTCCCAGCCCAACTCATCCTCAAACGTTGAGACGGCGCTCTCGGTCAGGGCAATCGAGCTGGTGACCGCTGCAAACAGCACAAGCACAAAGAACAGCACACCCACCACCGTGCCCAGCCCCATGCTGGCAAAGACTTTCGGGATCGTAATGAACATCAGCGCGGGACCGGCCTGCAGCGTGTCGGGATCGCCGCCGGAGAACGCAAACACCGCCGGAATGATCATCAGGCCCGCCATGACGGCGATGAGCGTGTCGAAAATCTCGACGTGCTCGGTGGATTCCTCAATCGAGACATCCTTCTTCATGTAGGAGCCGAACGTAACAAGAATGCCCATGGCGATGGACAGCGAGTAGAACATCTGCCCCATGGCTGTGACGACGGTCATCCACGAGAAGTTGGCCGGGTTGGGCACCAGGAAATAGGCAACACCCGCCAGTGCGCCGGGCCGCGTGACCGAGTAGACCGCAATGATGACCGACAGCACGACCAGCACCGGCATCATGAGCCTGGAGACGCGCTCCACGCCGTTGCGCACGCCTGCAAAGATGATGCCCAGCGTAAAGAACGCAAACAGCAGGAAGCAGACCTCGGCGGACGCGCCATCTGCAATGAACGCGCTGAAATAGCCGTCCTCCGCAAGACCCTGGGCGTTGCCACGCAGATATTCAAACAGATATTTGATGACCCAGCCGCCGATGACCGAGTAGTATGGCACGATCAGCACCGGGATAATGGCGTTGATCCAGCCGCCAAAGCCGAGGAATCCGTTCTTTTTGCCGGGCTTTGCAAACGTGCCGTAGGCGCTGACCGGGCTTTTGTGGGTCATGCGGCCCAGGGCGGTCTCGGCCATGATCATCGTGTAGCCGAACGTCAGCGCCAGCACAATATAGATCAGCAGAAAAATACCGCCGCCGTACTTGGCCGCCAGATACGGGAACCGCCAGATATTGCCCAGCCCCACCGACGCCCCGGCAGCCGACAGCACAAAGCCGAGCTTGCCGGAAAACGAACTTCTGTTTTGTTTTTGTTCCATGATTCTCCTGTTTCCTCCCAATTTCGTAATTCGCACAAAGGCAAGTGTAACACAGTGGCGGAACATTTACAATCGAGCATTTTTCAAGGGAACGTTGACGACTGCGCAACACAAATGCAGTACAAGATGCAAAACAGAAAAAGCCCTGCCGGGCGGCAGGGCTAAAAAGTATCAATCCAAGAAGTCCCGCAGTTTCTTGCTGCGGCTGGGGTGGCGGAGCTTGCGCAGGGCCTTGGCTTCGATCTGGCGAATGCGTTCACGGGTGACGTTGAACTCCTTGCCGACTTCCTCCAGCGTGCGGGGGCGGCCATCCTCCAGGCCGAAGCGCAGGCGCAGGACCTTTTCCTCACGCGGGGTCAGGGTCTTGAGAACGTCGGCCAGCTGCTCCTTCAGCAGGGTCTGGCTGGCGGCCTCGGCGGGCACGGGTGCGTCATCGTCGGGGATGAAGTCGCCCAGATGGCTGTCCTCCTCCTCACCGATGGGCGTCTCCAGACTGACGGGTTCCTGTGCGACGCGCATGATCTCGCGAACCTTATCCACGGGCATGTCAAGGCGCTCGGCGATCTCCTCGGCGCTGGGGTCGTGGCCGTACTCATGCAGCAGCTGGCTGGACACTTTCTTGACCTTGTTGATCGTCTCGACCATGTGCACGGGGATGCGGATGGTGCGGGCCTGGTCGGCGATGGCGCGGGTGATGGCCTGACGGATCCACCACGTTGCGTAGGTGGAGAACTTGAAGCCCTTGGTGTGGTCAAACTTTTCGACAGCCTTGATCAGGCCCAGGTTGCCTTCCTGGATCAGATCCAGGAACTGCATGCCGCGGCCCACATAGCGCTTGGCGATGGAGACGACCAGACGCAGGTTGGCCTCGCTCAGGCGCTGCTTGGCCTTCTCGCCATCGGGACCGCCGGCCTGAATTTTCAGTGCCAGCTCGGTTTCCTCCTCGGGGGACAGCAGCGGCACGCGGCCAATTTCCTTCAGGTAGACCTTGACCGGGTCGTCAATCGTGATGCCGTCGGCAGTCAGGCCGTCCTCGTAGTCGTCCGCGCCCTCCTCAGAGCTAGGCAGGGCGCTGCTGACGTCAACGGGCGTGTCGTCGACGATCTCGATGCCGTTGCTTTCCAGCTCCTCGTAGAGCTTTTCCATCGCTTCTACGTCAAGAACGTTGCCATTTTCCTCCATTGCGTCGCTGATTTCACTGCTGGTCAGTTTGCCGGCGCGGCGGCCCGTGTCGATCAGGCTGCGGATCGGATCTTTCTTTTCTGCCATAAGTACGTTCTCCTTTTGGTTTTCTATTGTTTGACAAAGTATGTCGGAATGTCGTTATTCGTCTGTCTCGGCGGGGCGGGCGCCCTTCTTTTTGCCGAGGTTTGCAAAGTAGCTTTCCAGCTGGCCGTCGCTCATACCCTTGACCTGCTCACCGATCGGCTTGGCAGTCTGCAAGCGGTCCAGATACATATCAATATCCTGCCTTTGCAGACGGATGTCGTGGTTGTACGCCTGCCCGTGGGCCAGCTGCTGGAACGCGGCCTCATCCAGCATTTGCTGTAATGACGTCTGGTTCAGCGGCAGGTGCTCGTCCACACAGCGGAAAATTGCCTCCAGCGCGCGCTGCATCTCGGGCACCAGCACGGTGGACATATCCAGCCGCGCACGGACGTAGGGCACCTGCTCGGGGTCCTGCAGCATGGCCACGGCCAGCTGGCGCGCCGCGTTGGCCGCGCCGAGGGCGGACTCCCCGCTGCTGGTGTAGGGCACGCGGATGTCCGACGCGATGCCTTCCTTGGAAAGGTCGCGCTGCTCCTTGCGGTAGCTGCGGCGCGCAGCGGCCTGAAGCGCCCCGTTAAGTTGGGAAAGGATGGCCTGCTTTGAGACGCCGGTTTCGTCGGCCAGCCGCCCGGCGTAGACGTCCCGCGCCGTCGGGCTGACGCCGCGCTCGGTCAGAATCTCGATGGCCTCCCGGATATAGCTCAGCCGCCCGTCGTCGCTGCGCAGGTCATACTTGGCCTTGCTCTTTTTCAGCTGGAATTCTGTCGGGTTGGCCGTGCCGTTCAAGAGCATCTCGAACCGCTCGCGGCCGTATTTTTTGATGAACTCGTCCGGGTCCTTCGCGCCCTGGTAGCTCAGCACGCTGACTTTCAGCGTCGTGCTGCCCAGAATGCCAAGGCTGCGCTCGGTGGCCTTCTGGCCCGCCTCGTCGGAGTCGTAACTCAAAACGACCTCGTCGGCGTACTCGCTCAGCAGCTTGGCCTGCTCGGGTGTCAGGGCCGTGCCGCAGGCGCAGACCGCCGTGTCAAACCCGGCCTCATGCATCGAGATGACGTCCATGTAGCCCTCACAGAGAATGTAGCGCCGGTTTTTTGACTTTTTGGCGATATTCAGTGCAAAAAGCGTGCGGGATTTGTGGTAGACCATCGTCTCGGGGCTGTTGATGTATTTGGGCTTGGAGTCATCCAGCACGCGCCCGCCGAAGGCAATGATGGCCCCGCGCACATCAATGATGGGCACCATGACGCGGTGGCGGAAGATGTCATAGAGGTTGCCCTTGGCGCTGCGCTTGACGAGGCCGGAGGTTTCCAGCTCCTCCTCACTGAATCCGCGGCGCTTGAGGTAGTGCAGCAGGCCGCCGAAGTCCTCCGGCGCGTAGCCAAGGCCGAACCGGCGGATGGCGGCGTCGGACAGGCCGCGCTTTTCCTTCCAGTAGCGGCGGGCCATGGCGGCCTCCGGCGTTTTGGCGTTGAGGTTCTCGTAGAAGTAGCGCGCGGCGCAGCGGTTGATCTCCAACAGGCGCTGGCGCGCACGGGACTCGCGGTCATCCTCCTCGGGCAGCGGCATACCGGCGCGGCCCGCCAGCTGCTTGACAGCCTCGACATAGCCGAGATTGTTGTACTTGCGCACAAAGTTGATGACATCGCCCGCCGCACCGCAGCCGAAGCAGTAAAAGCTCTGGGTATCCGGGTAAACGACGAAGGACGGCGTTTTTTCATTGTGGAACGGACACAGACCCGTGGCCGTGCGTCCGCGGCGGCGCAGCTGGACATACTGGCCGATGACTTCTTCAATGTCGTTGCGCCGCACGACTTCCTGTATATATTCCTGGGGTATCATGGGATAGGCTGCACCTCCGTTTCTCAAAATAATAAATAATAAATAAAAAATAATAAATGTGGTGGCGTTTTCTCCCTTTGGTCGAAAACAAAATCGTAGGGGCGGATTCCATATCCGCCCGTGCCCGTTCGCGGCGGCGCAGACCTCCGCGGGCGCATATAGAATGCGCCCCTACGTTTTTTGAGCGGAGCGCAGCGACGCGATCCACAATCTTTCTTATTTATTATTTATTATTTATTATTTCTTATTTGTTTACAAAACCTTCCACTTCTGCGGAATGAACAGTTCCTCAAACAGGCGCGTGGCGAACTCGTCGCTCATACCGCTGATGTAGTCGGTCACGGCACGGTCCACCCCCTCATTGTAGGCGATCTGCATGTAAAAGTTCGGCATCAGGGCCGGTTCGTCGCACAGGCGGGCGTACAGCTCGCTGATGAGCTTGTCCACCTTCTTTTCCTCGCGCTTGGCCTCCTTATCGACGTAGACCGTCGCGTACATGAAGTCCTTCAGCACGGCGTAGGCGGCCTCGACCTCGGGGGAAAAATTGATTTTCCCGTTGCCGCTGTGTGCGACCAGGTCGGTGATCATCGTCGTGATACGCTCGGATTTGGTATGTCCCAGCACGGCGACGGCCTCAGGCGGCAGCTGGCGCGCGTCGAGCACGCCGGCGGTGATGGCGTCCTCAATGTCGTGGTTCAGAAACGCAATGTGGTCGGCACGGCGCACAACGCAGCCCTCGGGCGTGCGGGCCCACGCGCCGGACGTGTGGGTCACAATGCCGTTGCGCACCTCCCAAGTCAGGTCAAGGCCCTGGCCGTCGCGCTCTAAGTAATCCACCACGCGCAGGCTCTGGCGGTAGTGGGAGAACCCGCCCGGGCAGAGCCGGTTGAGCGCTCTCTCCCCCGCGTGGCCGAACGGCGTATGGCCCAGATCGTGGCCGAGCGCGATGGCCTCGGTCAGGTCCTCATTCAGGCGCAGTGCGCGGGAAATTGTGCGTGCGATCTGAGAGACCTCCAGCGTATGGGTCAGGCGGGTGCGGTAGTGGTCGCCCTCCGGGGACAGAAAGACCTGCGTTTTCTGCTTTAAGCGGCGGAACGCCTTGCAGTGCAGAATGCGGTCCCGGTCCCGCTGGAAGCAGGGCCGGATAGGGTCCGGCTCCAGCGGCACACGGCGGCCCAGGCTGTTTTCGCTTAAAGTCGCGTAGCGGCTCAGGGTCTGCCGTTCGATAGCCTCGGTCTCTTCACGGATCGTCATAGTGTGCCCCCTTTTCTGCTCTCTGCTTATAAATACGACAAAAGTGCGGGAAACACTCTTTTTTTGTTGGAAAAAATTTGATTTTTTACAGAAATTTAAAACGCCGCATACTGCGGGGCAGAAATTTCCACCTCTGCCCCGCCGCGGGTCAGCTCGTTGAGAGCCGTGCGGAGCGTTTCCTCCTGCCCTGCCGGCATACGCCAGCAGAGCGTCACGGCATCGTCAAAAATCGGCTCGTCAAGCCGCGTTTCCGCCGCCGCAATGATGCGCTGGGCCTGCTCGAACTGGGCGTAGCTCACACGGACCTTGCAGTCGACGACCAGCCGCATGCTGACGAACTCGGCGCTTTGCAGAGCGCCCGAGGCTGCCGCCGTGTAGGCGCGCACCAGCCCGCCGGTACCCAGCAGAATGCCGCCGAAATACCGCGTTACCACGACGATCACGTCTGCCACACCCGCGTGGCCGATGGTCTCCAGCACGGGCGTACCGGCGGTCTTGGCGGGTTCGCCGTCGTCGGAATACCGCGTGCGGCCATTTTGCAGCACATAGGCGTAGACGTTGTGCCGCGCCGTGCGGTTGGCAGCGCGCACAGCGTTCAGCACGGCCAGGGCTTTTTCCTCCGTGTCGGCAAAGGAGGCCGTTGCGATAAAGCGGCTGCGCTTTTCCTCATATTCAAAGGTGGCTGTGCCGCGGATGGTTTTGTAGTCGGCCATGGTGGGAAACCTCGATGTATAGCAAAAAATACCCCGGATGAAAACCATCCGGGGTACAAAAAACGGAATTACTTGCCAGACTTGGCGAAGCGGCGCTTGAAGCGCTCGACGCGGCCACCGGTATCGACCAGCTTCTGCTTGCCGGTGTAGAAGGGATGGCACTTGCTGCAGACTTCGACGTGGATCTCCGGCTTGGTGTCACGGGTGTGGATCACGTTGCCGCAGGCACAAGTGATGGTGCAGTCCACATAGTTCGGATGGATGCCCTGCTTCATGGTTAATTTCACCTCTTTCTCGATCATGATAAAAGGAGCCATACTCAATATATGTGCTCATCACAATCTCCGAATTGCGGCTACCAGCACCCGGCATCCTGTCCGGGCGGAGCAGCCATCTGAACGATTGCTGAAATATTTTAGCACAAAGTTCGCTCGATGTCAAGAGATTTTGAAAATTTTGCGTGATATAGTAGGGGCCGGACATGTCCGGCCCGGCAGTTTCCCACTAGCTTGCAATCATGGGAAGGCCGCGGGCCGGGCATGCCCGGCCCCTACAGACGATTTCACCTTACAGCGTCAGCTGCTCCGCTCTGTCGTCGTCCTTCAAAATCGCACCGGCGGCGGGCAGGGTGCGCACGCGGTAGCGCGGGGCGTCGTTCAGCTCAAGGCCCTCGGCCAGCGTGACGCGGGCGATTTTGGCATTCTTTTTCAGCGCCACAACGCTGACACCGGCGGTGTCGCGGGTCGTCTTTTCGGGTATGAGTGCGCTGCCGACGAGCAGCAGACGGTTGTTGGTGGTAAAAATCGCCAGCTCGGTCTCCTCGGGCAGGTGGCGCATGAAGGCCAGCTCGGCCTTGTCGCTGTAGGCTTTCAGCAGCTTGCGGCGGTTCTGCTTTGTCTCGTAGCTGGACAGCGGCACCTTGGCGCACTTGCCGTTGTCGTAGAAGAAGAGCATCCAGCCCTTGTAATCTGGGGTCACGACCATATACAGCGGAACCTCGCCCTCCTCCATGCCGAGGGCGCTGGCGACGTAATCGCCGAGGACGCTCGCCTTGCTGTCGTTGAAATCATAGGCGTGGGACTTGTAAACCTGACGATGATTCGTGAAGAACAGCAGCTCAACGCTGTTCGTGCTCTCGCAGGTGAACAATACCTCATCGCCGTCCTTGAGCTTCTGCTCGCCGCTCATGCGCAGGCTCTGGGGCGTGATCTTCTTGAAGTAGCCGTCCCGCGTGAAGAACAGGTGCACGGGGTAGTCGGGAATCTGCTGCTCCGGCTCCTCGCCCTCAACGGCGGGCACCTCGTACATGATCTCGCAGCGGCGGGGCTTGCCGTACTTTTTGGCGACGTCGGCCAGCTCCTTCATGATGATCTTGTTGATGCGTGCCGGGCGCTTGAGAATATCCTCCAGGTCCGCAATCGCGTTTTCGAGTTCTTCAATTTCCTCGGTACGCTTTAAAATATACTCGCGGTTCAGGTGGCGCAGCTTGATCTCCGCCACGTACTCGGCCTGCACCTCGTCGATGCCGAAGCCGATCATCAGGTTCGGCACGACCTCGGTCTCCTCGGCGGTGTTGCGCACGATTTCGATGGCCTTGTCAATGTCGAGCAGAATTGCCTTCAGACCCTTGAGCAGGTGCAGGCGCTTCTGCTTGCCCTGCAAATCGTAGTAGGTGCGGCGGCGCACGCACTCGGCGCGGAAGGCGATCCACTCGTTCAGGATGCTGCGCACGCCCAGCACCTTGGGCTGGCCCGCAATCAGCACGTTAAAGTTGCAGGCGAAGCTGTCCTCCAGCGGCGTGGCCTTGTACAGGCGCGCCATCAGCTTGTCGGGATCCTGGCCGCGCTTCAAATCAATCGTCAGCTTTAAGCCGTTCAGGTCGGTCTCGTCGCGCATATCGGAGATTTCGCGAATTTTGCCCAGCTTGACCAGCTCGGTGATCTTGTCCATGATGGCTTCTACCGTCGTCGTGGGCGGGATCTGCGTGACGTCGATGCAGTTGTTTTCCTTGTCGTAGCTCCACTTAGCGCGGACGCGGACGCTGCCGCGGCCATTTTCCAGCACGTTCTGCATCTCGGCGGCGTCGTACAGAATCGTGCCGCCGCCGACGAAATCAGGGGCCGGAATGATTTCCCGCAAATCGGCCTGCGGATCCTTCATCAGGGCAATCGTCGCATTGCAGAGTTCCTCGAGGTTGAAGGAGCAGATGTTGGATGCCATGCCGACGGCGATGCCCAGTGTGTTGTTGGCCAGAATCGTCGGGAAAGTGACGGGCAGCAGCGTCGGCTCCGTCGTCGTGCCGTCGTAGTTGGGCACAAAATCGACGGTGTCCTTGTCGATGTCGCGGAACAGCTCGTCGCAGACCGGCTCGAGCTTAGCCTCGGTGTAACGGGCGGCGGCGTAGGCCATATCGCGGCTGTACGCCTTGCCGAAGTTACCCTTGGAGTCCACGAAGGGCACAAGCAGGCTCTCGTTGGAGCGGCCCATGCGGACCATCGTGTCGTAAATCGCGGCGTCGCCGTGGGGGTTCAGGTGCATCGTGCTGCCGACGATGTTGGCGCTCTTGGTGCGGTTGCCCTTGAGCAGACCCATCTCGTACATTGTGTAGAGCAGCTTGCGGTGGGCGGGCTTGAAGCCGTCGATCTCCGGCAGGGCACGGGAGACGATGACGCTCATCGCGTAGGGCATATAGTTGGTTTCCAGCGTATCGGTGATGGCAGATTCCAGCACCTCGCCCGCCGATAAAATTTCGACGTTATCGCCCAGCTGCGGGCGCGCAGGGGTCAGTTTTTTTTCTTTACGTTTTGCCATTATGATTTATCCTATATTTCACAGCCGCCCGGTAGGGGCCGGACATGTCCGGTCCTTCATTTACCGGGAGCAGAGCGTTTGCGGGAAGGTTGCGGGCGGGGCATGCCCCGCCCCTACACGCGCGGCAATCGTAGGGGTGTTCTCCCGCCGGGCGCGTATCAGCTCACGTCCAGATCGTCCAGATACTCCGCGCCGTGCTCGGCGATGTGCTCCTTGCGGCCCTGGAGGTTATCGCCCAGGAGCAGGTCAAACACGGCGGAGGTGCGCTCGGCGTCGGTGGGCAGCACCTTGATCAGGCGGCGGCTGTCGGGGCTCATTGTCGTCAGCCACATCATCTCGGGGTCGTTCTCGCCCAGACCTTTCGAGCGCTGGATCGTGTATTTCTCGCCGTCGATACGGCGCAGGATGTCGGCCTTCTCCGGCTCGGTGTACGCAAAATAGGTCTTGTTCTTCGTGTTGATCTCGTACAGCGGCGACTCAGCGATATAGACATAGCCCTTGTTGATGAGGGTCGGTGTCAGACGGTAGAGCATCGTCAAAACCAGCGTGCGGATCTGGTAGCCGTCCACATCGGCATCGGTGCAGATGACGACCTTATTAAAGCGCAGGTTGTCCAGATTGAAGCTGGCCAGGTCTTTGTTGTGACTGCCGCCCAGCTCGACGCCGCAGCCCATGACGCGGATCAGGTCGGTGATGATTTCAGATTTGAAAATGCGGGCGTAGTCGGCTTTCAGGCAGTTCAGGATCTTACCGCGGATGGGCATGATAGCCTGAAACTCCGAGTCGCGGCTCTGCTTGACCGCACCCATAGCGGAATCGCCCTCCACGATGTACAGCTCGCGGCGGGAGGCATCCTTCGTGCGGCAGTCCACGAACTTCTGCACGCGGTTGGCCAGATCCATCTGCTGGGTCATCGTCTTTTTGATGGTGATGCGCGCTTTTTCGGCGTGCTCGCGGCTCTGCTTATTGATGAGCACCTGCTTGCAGGCCTTTTCGGCCTCGTCGGGGTGCTCGATGAAGTAGACCTCAAGCTGATGCTTCAGGAACTCGGTCATGGCCTGGGCCACAAACTTGTTCGTGATGGCCTTTTTCGTCTGGTTCTCGTAGCTCGTGCGGGTGGAGAAGCTGGACGAGACAAGCACAAGGCAGTCCTGCACGTCGGCAAAGGTGATCGCACTCTCGTTCTTTTTGTACAGACCCTTGTTTTTCAGCCAGGCGTTGATCTGGCTGACGAATGCCGTGCGCACGGCGCGGTCCGGGCTGCCGCCGTGCTCGAGCCAGCTGGAGTTGTGGTAATACTCCAGACACTGCACGGTGTTGGAGAACGCGAACGCGACGTTCATCTTGACCTGATAGTCGGGCTGGTCGGCGCGGTCACGGCCCGCAGCGGCACCGGAGCAGAAATGCACGGGCGTCAGGGCCTTGTCCCCTACCAGCTCGTTGGCGTAGTCGGTGATGCCATGCTCGTACAGGTACTCGAATTTTTCGGCGTCGCTGCCGGACTTGTCGGTAAAGACCAGCGTAACGCCGTCGTTGACGACGGCCTGACGGCGGAGCATATCCTTGAAGGATTCCGCCGGAACGGCGATGTCGGTGAAAACCTCGGTGTCGGGCTTCCAGCGGATGACCGAGCCGGTGCGCTTGCCCTTGAACGGCTCCTTCTGCAAGCCGCCGACGTTCCCGCCCTTTTTGAAGTCGAGGTGATAGTGGAAGCCGTCGCGGTAGATGTCGGCGGTCATCCACTCACTGGCATACTGGGTGGCGCACAGGCCCAGACCGTTCAGGCCCAGGCTGAAATCATAGTTGCCGCTGCCCTCGGCGTATTTACCGCCGGCGTACAGCTCGCAAAAGACCAGGTCCCAGTTCCAGCGCTCCTCGGCCTTGTTGTAGTCAACGGGGATGCCGCGGCCAAAATCCTCGACCTCGACGACGTGGTCCGGGAACAGCGTGACATTGATGCGGTTGCCGTGGCCGTCGCGTGCCTCATCGATGGAGTTGGAAATAATTTCAAAAATGGAATGAGCGCAGCCCTCGACACCGTCGGAGCCGAAGATGACCGCCGGGCGCTTTCGCACACGGTCCGCGCCCTTCAGCTGGCGGATGCTGTCATTGCCGTATTCCTGTTGTTTTTTTGCCATGCGGCGGGTCCCTCCGAATTTATAGTAAAACAGTGGTAGTTTTTGCACATGTAGATTTATTAAACCACAAGGCACAGCGGTTTGTCAAATTTGATTTGGTCAGATTTTCTTTCTGCAGAGGTCGATGCCCGCCTCCGCCCCTATAAGCCCAGTTTAATACAACATTCAGTTGTTGTCAAGTTGTTTTTAATTGCAGTCACAGTTGCAGTCCTCCACCCGGTTGCGGTCTCCTATGACGGCGGTCCAATATTCGGTGCCCTGATAGCGGAAGATGACCCAGTCATAGCCGTTATATTTCCGTGTGCTCTGCTTTACCACGCAGTAATTTCCCAGCGGCAGGTAGCCGACCACATCGTTGAAGTTGGCAGTATAAAAATACTCGCACCGGGCGTTGAACACGACCAGACGCTTGCCGCTGACCGTCTCCATAGAAGGGCCGGAGACCCCATAGTTGTTGTAGCCTCCGGCTCTGATCTCGGGCAGGAAGTCCTTGTAGCTGCGGTCCAGGTCGCACGCGCCGGAGATTCCGCTGGCGCTGCCGCTGCCTGTGTACTGCCACATGGCATAGCTGCCGTTGTACCCCAGCGCCGAGCGGTAATCCGCGACCCACAGCGGGTACCGGCTCAGCGCGGCGGCATTCAGGTAGCTGTTGATATAGTTTGTGTAGCTGTACCACCCGGCGTACCATTTGCGCTGGTAGAGAATGTCCATGGCGTACTGCACCAGATTTGTCAGTGCGGCACGGCCCAGGCTGGTAAGGCTCGAGTCCTCGACGTCCACAAAGACCGGGTACTCCAATTGCAGGCCGTCCATGACGTTCAGGAACGTCGTCAGCTCGTTGGCAACGGCGGCGCGGGTGCGGGCGTAGGTATAGTAGTAGGCCCCTACCCGCAGACCCGCGGCCTTGGCCCCGTTGACGTTCTGCAAAAAGTACGGGTCCACGTACAGGCCGCCGCTGTTGGCGGAACCGACGCGGACAATGGCAAACTGCTTGCCCGCTGCCGCCACCCTGCCCCAGTTGATATTGCCCTGATAGCGCGACACGTCAATACCATTTTGGAAAAACGCCATAAAAAGCCCCCCTTTGCGGTATAATATGCAAAGAGGGGGCGGGGTGTGTAATATCTGTTTCCGCTGCAAGGGCGGCAGCCAGGGGGCCTTTACGCCAGGCGGCGAATTGTATACGCATCGGACAGCTTTTCAATCTGTATATTTTCACAGCAATTTGATCCTCAAATCTCCCAGCAGCGACACTGCCTCCGGCAGGGAGAATTTTGCGTCCTGCAGCTTGCAGCCGAAAATGTCGACTTTATACCCGCTGGCCTCTTTGAAGTTTGCCTTGCGCATATCGCACTGGAAAAATTCGGTGTCCAGCAGGTCGCATTTCTCAAAATCCGCGCTGACGAGATTGCACTTGGCGAACATCGAGCGCTGTATGACACTGCCCGCAAATTTGAACTTTGTCAGGTTCATTTCGGTGAAGGTGTTGTATTTCAGGCGGCAGTCCCGCAGGCTCTCGATGGGGTCGGCAAATGCGCCGTCGCCCTGCAGGGACATCCAGTCGATGTTGTTCAGCGTACAGCTCTCAAAATCCGTGAATTTTGCGCGTGACATAGTGGTTTTTAAATTGGTGACCGTGCAGCGCAGGAACTGGCATTCGGTCAGGACGCTGTGGTCGAGCTTGCAGTCCTCAAACGTGCAGTCGGCAAAAACGCAGTCCGAAAAGTCGCAGTCGTAAAACGTTTCCCCGGTGAAGGTCAGGCGCTCAAAGCGTTCGCCCTCGCGGTATTCGGCGCGCATCAGATCACCAGCCCTCCGTTGACGCCGAGCACCTGCCCCGTGATGTAGCCGCTGGCCTCGTCGGCGAGAAAGACCATCGTGCGGGCGATCTCGTCCGGCTCACCGAGGCGCTCCACAGGGGTCTCCTCCGCCAGCGCGGCGCGGTCCTCGTCGGTAAAGCCGGCCATCATGTCGGTGTTGATGACACCGGGCGCAATGACGTTGACCGTGATGCCGCTGGGGCCTTCCTCCTTGGCAAGGGCCTTGCCAAGGCCGATGAGCCCTGCCTTGGCCGCACTGTAGGCGACCTCGCAGCTGCCGCCGGTCTGGCCCCACATGCTGCTGACAAGCAGGATGCGGCCATATTTGCGGTGGATCATGCCGGGCAGCACCGCGCGGCAGGCGTAGAACGCGCCGTCCAGATCGACGGCCATCATCCGCCGCCAGTCCTCGTCGGTGATGTCGGTGAACAGCTTGACCTGCGCGATGCCCGCATTGCAGACGAGCACCTGCAGACTGCCGAGTCCCTGCTCGGCCCGGGCAACGGCGGCGCGCACCTGGGCGGGGTCGCCCGCGTCGGCCCGGATGGCAAGATAGAGGCCGCCGGGGTTGATTCCTTCGGCCTGACGGCGCACGGCGTCGGCGGCATCGGGGTGGGAATTGTACGTAAAGGCGACGTTATAGCCTGCCCGGGCAAAGGCCAGCACCGCCGCCGCACCGATGCCGCGGCTGCCGCCGGTGATGAAAACGTTATTTGTCATGGTAAAACCTCAATTCATTGCCCACTTGCTTGCCTCCCTCTGGGAGGGAGGTGCCCCGAAGGGGCGGAGGGAGAGAGCCTTGCCATGGCCCGAAATATTTCGGATGACCGCAAGGCTCTCTCCCCCACCGCCTGCGGGCGGAGCCCCCTCCCAGAGGGGGCCAAGGAAAAAAGCGCTATTTTTTTTTGCGTTTTTCCCGCAGCATCACAAAAAAATCCTGCAGCAGGGCCTGCGCCTCGTCCTCCAGCAGGCCCGATTCTATGACAGGATGGTGGTTGAACGGCAGGGCGAACAGATCGGTCAGGCTGCCGCAGCAGCCCGCCTTGGGGTCGCGTGCGCCGTAGACAACCCGCTTTAAACGGCTGTTGATGATGGCTCCGCTGCACATCGGGCAGGGCTCGAGGGTAACGAACAGCTCACACTGCCAGAGCCGCCAGCCGCCCAGCGCCTTGCAGGCCGCGTCAATCGCCATCAGCTCAGCGTGGTAGGTGGCATTTTTGCCGCTCTCCCGCAGGTTGTGGGCGCGGGCGACGATCTCGCCGTCCTTCGCGACCACCGCGCCGACGGGGACCTCGCCGAGGTCGGCGGCGATCTTTGCCTCGTCCAGCGCGGCACGCATCAGTTCTTCATCGGTCATACTATCCCCTCAATGTACAAAAATTGCAGCGTAGGCCACGAGAAACAGCACCGTTGCGCAGTAGACCGGGCTGGTAAAAACGGTCAGCACATCCACGCCGGGGCGCAGTCCCGCCGAAAAGCTGAACCCCTGGCGGCGGGCGTTGCAGATCATCCATGCGCCGAACGCCGGGAAGAACAGCAAAATAAACAGCTCCACACCGAAGGAGATCTCTGCCGGGGCGTAATACCGCAGATAGATCGTTAAAAATGCCAGCGCGTTGTTGACAAGGTGCAGCAGCATCCCCGGCAGGATGCTGCCCGAGCGCTCGGCCAGCCAGCCCAAAAACACGCCGCAGGCAAAGGCCGTCAGGCCCTGCGCAAGGTCGAGATGCAGCACACCGAACAGCAGCGCCGGGGCAAAGATGGCCGCCGCGCTGCCGCAAGGGCGCATCAATCCCTGAAACGCGCCGCGGAACAGCAGTTCCTCCGCGATGGCGGGCATGACGCAGAGCGCCAGAAACTGCACGAGCAGCTCCGGCCCGCCGCTGGGCAGCATTTCACTGGTCGCGGGGCTGCCTGTCAGGCGGTTGATGAGTGCGCCCGCCAGATTGGCAAGGTTCGCCACGCCGAGAAAAACCGGCAGGCAGAAGCCGGGGCTCCACGGTGCGGGCAGCATGATTCGCAGGTCTTTGGTTTTCAGCCGCGTGACCTTTAACAGAAAAACCAGCGTCAGCACGATGGCCCCCAGCCCGATGAGCAGCTGAAACAGCGCCGTGCTGACCCCGCTGAAGCCCAGCGGCTTGGCCAGACTGGCACCGGGGTGGGCCAGTCCCATCAGTGCGCTGACCAGCAGCGTGAGCAGGCCGCGCGCCAGAAGATATACCAGGGATGCCACCGCGCAGCCGCCTGCCGCGCCCCGCACCCCGCGAGATTTTGTCATGATTTTTTATCCTCCATATAAAGGCTTCCCCCGAGGGGCTGCGCCCGCAGGCGCGTGTCGGAGCGCAACCGTCGAAGGCGGCTCTTGGCGCGGAGACTGAAGCTGTCACCGAAGGTGACTGATGAGGGGCGGCCTTGCCGACACAACCCGTTTGCGGGCAGCCACAGCCGCTTTGCCCCTCATTCGCCCCTTCGGGGCACCTTCCCCCTCCGGGGAAGGCTTTATTATCATCATACCACAATCCGGCCAATAAAAAAAGCCCCACCGGTGTGCGGGCCGGCAGGGCAAGGTTGGAGGGAGAGGAGTCTATTCATTGCCTGCGTTGTGCGCCGCAGGCATTGACTTTCTGTTACTATAATAGTACAGTATAGACATGAAGTAAAGCTACACTTTTTCATACATCACATGAATTTTTTTCACCATAGGAGATGCAGCTCATGACACTGACAGACTGCCAGCTGTTAAGCATTGTAGCACAGCTGGGTACCTTTGCCGCCGCGGCGGAGCGGCTGCACATCACGCCGTCCGCCGTCAGCCACGCGGTATCGGGCGTGGAGGCCGAGTGCGGCTTTCCGCTGTTCACCCGCACCAAAAGCGGCGTCACGCTGACCGCCGCCGCCGAAAAGCTCATGCCCGCCATCCAGCAGATGCTCGCCAGCAGCGAGTCGCTTGACCAGTCGATTGCCCAGATCAACGGGATGCACAAGGGCGCACTGCGGCTGGGGGTGTTCAACTCGGCCTGCGTGACCTGGCTGCCCAAGATCGTACCGGGCTTCCGCGCAGCGTTCCCGGGCATCGACGTGCAGATTTACCAGGGGTCGTATGACGACATCACGGGCTGGCTGAAAACCGGCGCGGTGGAACTGGGTTTCCTCTCCAACTCCAGCGCCCACGATCTGGATTTTGAGCCGCTCTATGATGACCGGCTCATCTGCATCGCGCCGCCCGACTACCAGCCGCGCCGCCCCGGCGTGGTGCGGGCCGAGGAGCTGCGCAGCCAGCCGTTCGTCAGCCAGCAGTCCGACGTGGATGCCGACATCCAGAGCTACTTTAAAAAGAACGACCTGCATGTGTCGAGCCGGTGCTACATCGTGGATGACCAGAGCATGATCTCAATGGTCGCCTGCGGGCAGGGACTGGCGCTGATGCCCGAGCTGATGTTCAAGGAGGGCGCGGCCAGCGCGGGGTGCCAGGTGCTGCAATTAGAGCCCGCCGCCAAGCGCACGATTGGTCTGGCGTGCCTCTCGCGGACAGCGCTCTCCCCCGCCGCCCGGGAATTTGTGGAGCACGCGCGAGCGTTTGCAAGAAAGCGGTGAGCCACGCGGCAGGGGCCGGACATGCCCGGCCCGCAGGTTTACGGTATTGCCCAAGGTTTCTCACTGCCGTAAACGGGCACGGCGGCCAGAGGGCCGGCCGCCCTACATGTGTCCCGGAAATATTTCATTGCGCAGTGCAGCAAAACACCCCCGTGCCGTTAAATCGGCGCAGGGGTGTTTTTATTTTCTTAGTTTCCTTCGTCGTACTCCGCTACGGGCACATTCGCGTACTCGTCGGGGAGGTCGGGGGGCAGGGTCTGCATGTACTCGTGCATGGCCTCGGCCACGTTCTTGCTGTAGGCGACGGCCTCGACGACGGTGCGCGCACCCTTGACGGCATCGCCGCTGGCAAAGATGCCGGGGATGCTCGTGCGGCCCACCTCGTCGGTCTCAAACAGGCCGCGCGGGGTGGTTTTCAAATCCTTCGTGCTGTCGGTGATCGTCGTGCAGGGGCCCTGGCTGATGGACACAATGACACTGTCCGCCGGGTAGAGCTTTTCGGTGCCGGGGATCTCGGTCAGCGTGCCGTCCTCGGCCTCGTTCAGATCGATAAAAACGACGCCCTTGTCGGTGATCTCCAACGGCTTTTTGTTAAAGATGAAGTTCACGCCCTCCAGCTTGGCATAGCTTGCCTCGTACTCGCTGGCCGTAATGTGACTGGACAGCGAGAAGCACTCGAGATGCCGCGTGCCGTGGCGGATGGCGGTGCGCGCCACGTCCATGGCCGCGTTGCCTGCGCCGATGACGATGACCCGATTGCCCAGGTGGTAGACATCAGGGTTCTGCAGATAGTTGATGGCGTAGTGCACGTTGCCGAGGCTCTCGCCCTTGATGTGCAGCGTGTTGGGCCGCCAGACGCCGGTGCCGATGAAGATGGCCTTGTAGCCGTCGCGGAACAGATCCTCAATTTTCAGCGCCTTGCCCACGTCGGTGTTGGGGCGGACCTTGATGCCCTTTAAGCGCAGATGGCGGTACTCGAAATCGTCCAGCACGGTCTTGGGCAGGCGGAACTCCGGGATGCCGTAGCGCAGCACGCCGCCGATCTTATCGTGGCTCTCAAAGATCGTGACGTCGTAGCCGTAGCGTGCCAGGATGACCGCAATGGTCAAGCCCGCCGGGCCGGAGCCGATGATGGCGGCCTTTTTGCCGTTGGACGGCGCGGGACCCTGGGTCATTTGGCTGGCGTAGGTGGACGAGATGTAGTTTTCGATGACCGAGAAGTGCACCGGCGCACCTTTGATGCCGCGCACGCAATGGCCCTCGCACTGGTTTTCGTGGTTGCAGACCAGCGAGCATACCGTCGTCAGGGGGTTGTTCTCAAACAGCATACGGCCCGCTTCGTCGAGCTTATTGGCCTTCAAAAGGCGGATGACCTCGGGAATATTGGTGTGGATCGGGCAGCCCTGCTGGCAGCGGGGCACCTTACAGCCAAGGCAGTGGTTTGCTTCGTCCATTACGTGCAGCGCCATGTTTTACTCCTTCATTTCGTACCGATTTTGCGCGTTAAAAATGCAACAATGTTGTATTACACGCATTTTTTATCCATATAGAATTATATTACCACCGGCTTAGCTGTGAACGCAAGCCCCATAGGCTGAATTTTTTCTCTGCATAATGACGAAAAATCAACTGCCTTATTATGCAGTCTGCTGATTTTTGCTGCCTCCGGGCCGGTGCGGGCCAGGTCTGCCAGCGCTGTCGCGGCGGGCAGCGACGCCTGTTTTAAACGCGGCAGCGCCGCTTTGCGTGCTCCCAGCACATGAAGGTACGGCAGCATTGGCAGTTCTGCCGGGAAGCCAAGCGCCGCGTCCAGCACCAGCCGCCGCAGACGCGCATGGGGATAGCGCTTGGTTTTCAAGCGGGTGTAGAGGTCGTCCAGACTGTCGGCTTCCCGCACGGCGGCGGTCAGGCGGTTTTCCAGTCCCTCACTCACGCCGCGCACCTGCGCAAAATTCGCGGGGTCCTGCATCCGCAGCAGGGCCAGAACGGCGGTCTCGAGTCTTGCGCCGTCCAGCAAAAGGCCGTCCGCCGCAGCCCTGCCGTACAGCTCCGCCGCGCGGGCGGGCACAAACGGCTCCCAGTCGGGCTGCGGCAGGCCGCGCAGAAAGCTGGCGCTGGCCATCGGCGTGCCCGCGTGCGCCAGCTTGAGCACC
>OLRY01000140.1_pt1 | contig 101286 bp, 101 predicted proteins | sample 1672541 | NCBI WGS metagenome assembly OLRY01 (sample SAMEA3136697, study PRJEB25190) | human gut metagenome | biome: human gut; feature: human-associated habitat; material: faeces | place: Austria | collected 2013 | reverse complement strand
GTTTCAGGATTTAATTCATTTTCTAAAGAAGAACAGGCATTGTATGATAAAGCTCGTATCTCTCGTGATATAAGAAATCAGTGCTTTATGTGGGCTATTATAATGTTGGCAGGAGCATTATTATCCTGCTTTTTAACCCCATATATAGCTATACCAACCTATATTATTTGGTTAGTTCTGTTTTTTAGAGAAGTCCACTTTGATAATCATAAAGCGTTTGAAAAATATTTATTAAAGTAAATTTCGGTTTATCGAATAATACACTTACTAAAAAAGGAGCAGATTTAAAATCTGTTCCTCTTAATTTACACGCATTATTTTACCGCAAGCGATTTTCTCACCGGAATTACCGCTCGCACGATTTCTTTTATACATATTCATATCTCCCCTATCGGGATATGAATTGAATTTCGATTTTATGACTTTTACGGTCTTTTCCTTATACTGCCCTCATATTTTTTTATACTTCCGCCAAGCGAAACCACATTTCCGAAACGATTTTTCAAATTATCAACCGTTTTTTCAAATTGCTCTACTTTTTTCGTATTTTCCGTATTGTCCTCAATCAAACTCATCTGTTCGTATACGTCATTCTCACCGACAAGGTTTGTTCCCGTTACAGATATCATTCGTATCGGTAATTTTAAATTCCAAGATTTTTTTACAAGTTCCATCGCCGCATTGCGTATATCTCTTGAAACATATGTAGGCTTTTCGAGTTTTTTCTGACGGCTTATACTCTTAAATTGCGGATCTTTTATCAATATTTGCACTGTCGTGCATTTCATATTTTTTCGGCGTAAACGTGCCGCAACACTGTCCGAAAGTGCATATATACCGCTCCGTACATCTTCTTCACCGACAAGATCCTGTCTGAACGTCATACCGTTGCCGACCGATTTCACTTTCTCTTTTTCGTATATTGATTTAACCGGCTCACTGTCAAGTCCGTTTGCGTATCTGTACAGCATATTCCCCGCTTTACCGAAATGCCTGACAAGGATATGTTCGTCATACTTTGCAAGCTGACCGATAGTTTTAACACCCAATCTTTCAAGTTCATCACCCGTCTTTTTGCCGACAAAAAGCAAATCTCTTACCGACAGTGGATATATAAACTGTTTCCAATTTGATTTTGAAAACACAGTTGTCGCGTCCGGTTTTTTATAGTCACTGCCAAGTTTTGCGAACACCTTGCAAAATGACACTCCGACTGAAATTGTAAGCCCTGTTTCCTCTCTTACAATTCTTCTAAGCTCGTTCGCAATCTTCACACCGTCACCGAACAGTCTTTTACTTCCCGTAACATCAAGCCAAGCCTCGTCAGGTCCGAACGACTCGACATAATCGGTGTACCGTTTATAAATATCCATAACCTGCTTTGAATACTTGTAATACAAATCATGGTGCGGTCTGACTATGACTAAATCGGGACACTTTTTCTTTGCCTGCCAAATTGTTTCGGCAGTTTGTATGTTGTACTTTTTCGCAAGCTCATTCTTTGCCAAAATAATACCGTGCCTGCTTTCCTCGTCACCGCCGACCGCCATAGGCACTTTTTTAAGTTCCGGATTTAATACACATTCCACCGACGCATAAAATGCATTACAGTCGCAATGAAGTATTGTTCTGTCCATCAGTTTTGCTTCCTTACAATCGTATAGTCGTCGCCCATTCTGAAATAATGGCAGTTATCGTTATTGCCCATCGTAAATCTGTACATTTCGTCCTCGTCCAAATTTATCGCACAGCAATAACATTCATATTCATCGTCATAATAGTAATTCATACAAAATTCACAGTTGGTTTTCATTTTTTAACACCTCTGAATATGATTATATCATAACGGCCTGCACTTTACAACAAATTTGTCTATGTCAAAATAATAACAATTATTGACTAAATGCACTGTTGTATTGTATAATAAAATTATTCATTATGATGGAGGATTTTACTATGGAATTTAAAGAAAATACTGATTTTGACCTTATCGGTTTAGGCGAAGTTATGCTAAGACTTTCACCTCCAAACAAAGAAAAGATTTCTCAAAGCGAAACATTTGAAAAAAATGCGGGCGGAAGTGAACTTAACGTTGTATCGGGTGCGGCAATGCTCGGTATTCGTTCGGCGATAGTTACAAAATTGCCCGAAAACAAGATGGGACATTTTATAAGAAATAAAATTCGTTACGGAAACGTGTCCGATGACTATATCATATACGACCACTCACCTCAAAAAAGATTGGGCGTTTATTACTATGAAAGCGGTGCTTATCCGCGAAAATCATCGGTAATTTATGACAGAGCAAATTCAAGTTTTTGTTCACTTTCTCTTGACGAACTTCCGGAGGATATATACGCAAAAACTAAGATTTTTCACATTTCAAGCATTACGCTTGCACTTGACCCATCACTAAAGGAAACGGCTATTAAAATGATACATAAATTCCACGAGGCAGGTGCATATATTTCATTTGACGTAAACTACCGTGCAAGTTTGTGGTCTGAAGAAGAGGCTAAAAAGACTGTTGAGGCGATATTCCCATATGTAGATTTTCTTTTCGTTTCGGAAGAAACATCAAGAAGGATGTTGCAGAGAACAGGTACTTTGGAAGAAATAATGAAAGGCTATGCCGACACTTACGGTTGCACACTTATTGCAACAACAAGACGTGAGGCTGTAAGCCCTACACACCATAATTTCAACTCAAAAATATATATGAACGGTAATTTCTATGAAGAAGAACCTTACAATAATATCGAAGTTATCGACCGCATAGGCTCGGGTGACGCATATCTTGCAGGTGTGCTTTACGGACTTATCAAGTTCGGTACTCCTGAAAGAGCAATCGAAATCGGCAACGCGCTTTCAGCTGTTAAAAACACTGTTGCAGGCGATATGTCAGCAAGCAGTATTGAAGAAATCGAAAGCGTTATTAAATCACACAAAGCAACAGGTCATCAAGATGAAATGGTAAGATAAAATAAAGGATAGCGACATATTGCCGCTATCCTTTTTTGTGTTCCTATTTAATTTCAATTCTTATTTTAAATTCAAATTCACTTTCATCAAAGCGATATTCTTCTTGTGTAAGCGGTCCACAGCTGTTTTGACCTATACCGTTTTGCTTATAATCAATACACAAAACAGTATCGTCGCATTTTTCAAGTTCAAAATTATGTTTCTTTTCGGTCAATTCCTCTTGCGTGTAATGCAACGCACTGAATGAAAACGGAGTATCCGAGCTTACTCTGATATTTTCCGTTTCAACATATCTTGTACCGAAATGACTTCCGTTTTCCTGTGGTTTTATATATGGTTCATACATATCCGAAACGGTTGTATTAAATTCATCAAGATATGTGCAAAGGTGCTTATCACTGTAACTTTCATACGGACCGTAGCCGTAATACTTGACGTTCTCGCCTTTAGTGAAAAATCTCAAACCAAATCGCGGAATTACAGGCAGATTTTCGCCCACTTTAACGCTCGACTGCATATCAATAATACCGTTTGCATAAATCGTCCATACGGTTTCAATATCCATATGCTTGCGCTGCACAACGGGAATAAGCGCATTATGGCACTTTATCGTAACTGTATCAGTCACATCATAAGTACAGTCGTAGACGTAGCTTTGTTCTCTATGATAATCGGCATTTATCCAATCACGCATAATATTTCTGTCGTTGTCAGTCGGTGCTCTCCACACATTCCATTCAACAGATCTTGTAACCGCATCGGAAAGTTTTTTGAAATTACCTGTTGATTTATCAAAGATATATTCAAAATTATTGCCTTTTATCGTAATGTTTCTGCCTTGCTCCGATACTTCAAAACTTCCGTCTGCATTGACAGGTTCAAGTTTCGGCACATTGTCATTTACAATAAGTTGTTCAAAGCCTACTTCATATCCTTTTTTCGCCCAAAGCGTGTCGCTCTTTTGATATGCCTTAACCATTACGACATCACCATTCGGACGCGGAAAGCTCTTTTTTCCTCTCGGCGGAACATCAAATTCCATTCTTTCACCGTTGACTTCAAAATAAAGTTTATCGTCAAGCTCCGCAAAATCGTAACGATTTTCCACCACCATAATATTGCTGTATGATTTTATCGCAAACGGTTTAATAGCCTGCTTGTATTCCAAAAGTCCCGTATGAGGTCGTCTGTCGGGGTAAACAAGTCCGTCAACGCAGAAATTACCGTCATTCGGATATTCGCCGAAATCACCGCCGTAAAAATATTTACTGTCCCCCATATCAATAGCATGATCGCACCATTCCCAAGCGAATGCACCGAAAAATCCGTCATATCTGTATAGGCGGTCTATATATTCCTTTATACCGCCGGGGCCGTTACCCATTGCGTGTATAAATTCGCACTGCATATACGGTTTTACAACCGCCATTTGTTCCTTTTCTTTCTTGCCGAGTTTACTCTCCGAAAGATTTATCCATTCGCCCGCACCGCCGTATTCACTGCCTTTTCCAAGACTGACTCTGTGCCAAACCACTTCACCCGGATTTTCAAAATACTTGTCTATCCACTTATAATCCGCATACATGGTACTTTCAACATCAAGCATTGAGGTATCGTTTATATGTCCCTCCATCTGCCACATACTGCTTTCGTAATGCGTCAATCTTGTGGAGTCATATTCCTTAACCCATCTGCCAGCTTTCTCAAAATTCACGCCGTAACCGCCCTCATTGCCGAGCGACCAAATGCACACGCTTGTTCTGTTTTTATCGCGTATAACATTTCTCTGAACTCTGTCCAAAATTGCATTTTCCCAATCGGGATTTTGTGCAAGCAATCCGAATGTAACGGCTTGTGAGCCGCCGAAAAATGATGCTGTTCCGTGAATTTCAATATCCGATTCCGCAATAACATAAAAGCCGTATTCGTCGCACAACTGCATAAGCCACGGAGCATTTGGATAGTGACTTGTGCGAAGTGCATTGATATTATGCTGTTTCATAAGCTTTAAATCTTTTTCGGCTTGCTCGCGGCTTATGGTATATCCTGTTACAGGGTCACTGTCATGACGGTTTACGCCTTTCATTTTTATCGGTTTATTATTAAGAAAAACAATTCCGTCATCAATTTTTATTTCTCTGAAACCGATTTTTTCGCGTATAACCTCATCTTCCGTTACAAGATACAATGTATATAAATACGGATATTCCGCGTTCCAAAGTATCGGTTTTTCAACCGTTATAGTTTTACTGTCCCCGCTGTATATCTCGCCTTTTTCATTTTCAAGAACAAAGCTCACATCAGTGTCCGAATCTATTTCAATATTAATTTTTCCTTGAATATCTGTTTCGATTTTATAGTCGCGGATATGCTTCTGCGGACGATTTAAAATATACACATCTCTGAAAATACCGCTCATTCTGAACTTATCCTGATCCTCAAGATAACTTCCGTCACACCATTTAAAAACCAACACACAAAGTATATTATCGCCGTTTTTAACCTTATCTGTAATATCAAATTCAGATGTTGAATGTGATACTTGACTGTAACCGACAAATTCGCCGTTCACCCACACATAAAAACAAGAATCCACACCCTCAAAATTCAAATACTTCCTATAATCATTATCCGATTCAAAATGAGTTAAATACGCACCGCACGGATTGTCATACGGAACATACGGCGGATTATACGGAAACGGATATCTTGTATTTGTATATTGATGGCGGTCATAACCTTGAGTTTGCCAACATGACGGTACAGGAATTTTATCAAAGCCGTCTGTATTTCCGTCCTTAAAATCTTCCGGAACATCATCAATGCAAGTGTAATACATAAAATTCCACTCACCGTTTAAAACCTGCTTTCTGTCATTCGTTCCCTTTCTTGCATTTTCTATATCCGAACACGGCATATAATACGCTCTGTTTTCTTCTGTATTAATATGCAATGTGTTTAAATCATTGTAGTATTTTTCAATCTGCATACCTTGTCCTCCTATTCATATTTTAGTATATCCGAGCGGCTAATTTTTGTCAATACGATTAGCAAATTTTTATTTTATCTGCATATCGGCAGATGTCAAGAAATTAGTTTGGATTCTGCGAAAATGAACTTGTCGGCGTACACAGGTACGTTAGAGTTTATTTTCGCTGAAAGTGCAAAGGCAAGCCGTATATTAAAGATAGGCTTGCCTTTTGTTTTTTATTAAATTATAAGAATAATATTTTGCACGTTCCAGATAATTTATTGACAATCTGAGGGGACACTGATTTTTAGTGTCCCCTCTTTACTATTTTTCTTCACCTACACGTATTCTCGTAAGTGCTCTTTTTAATTTTATTTCAGCGGCTCTTTCTTCGTAGTCGGAAGCTTCTTTAATTTTCTTTTCCGCCGCCTCTTTTGCCCTCAACGCACGTTCAACGTCAATATCTTCGGACCATTCAAACGTACTTGCAACAAGTCTGACTGTTCCTTTTTTCACATTCAAAAGTCCTCCCGAACACGCCGCCGTTCTTACACCGCCGTTCGTTGTAACTCTTGCCACGCCCGTATCGACAGGCGTTACATAATCGCAGTGACCGCTCATAATACCGACGTCGCCCTCAGTAGTACGAACAAGTAATTTTTCCGCATCACCGTCAAACATAAGTCCGTCGGGCGTTACTATCTGCAAATGAAATGTATTCATAATCATTCACCCATTTTCTTTGCTTTTTCACGAACTTCGTCAATACCGCCCGCAAAAAGGAAACACGATTCGGGAATATCATCACATTTACCCTCGATAATTTCCTTAAAACCGCGAATTGTTTCTTTAATCGGAACATATTTACCTTGCATACCTGTAAACTGTTCCGCAACAGAGAACGGCTGTGACAAAAATCTCTGAACCTTTCTTGCTCTGTTTACGGTATTCTTGTCCTCTTCCGAAAGCTCGTCCATACCCATAATCGCAATAATATCCTGCAATTCGGTATATCTTTGAATTATACGCTGTACCGCTCTGGCTGTTTCGTAATGTTCCTTACCCACAACTTCTGGTGTCAAGATTCTTGACGTTGATTCAAGCGGATCAACCGCCGGATAAATACCCAACGAAGAAATCTGTCTTGACAAAACGGTTGTTGCGTCAAGGTGAGCAAATGTCGTTGCGGGAGCAGGGTCTGTAAGGTCGTCCGCAGGCACATAGACAGCTTGTATCGAAGTTATAGAACCGTTCTTTGTAGATGTAATTCTCTCCTGCAAAGCACCCATTTCAGTAGAAAGTGTAGGCTGATAACCGACCGCCGACGGAATACGTCCGATAAGTGCCGAAACCTCCGAACCGGCTTGTGTAAATCTGAAAATATTATCAATAAACAAAAGCACGTCCTGATGTTGCTTATCTCTGAAATATTCAGCCATTGTAAGTCCCGAAAGCGCAACTCTCATTCTTGCCCCCGGCGGCTCGTTCATCTGACCGTAAACAAGCGCAGTCTTATTGATAACGCCCGACTCTTTCATTTCATTATAAAGGTCGTTACCCTCTCTCGTTCTTTCGCCGACACCGGCGAAAACACTGATACCGCCGTGTTCTTTAGCAATATTATTTATAAGCTCCATTATAAGAACAGTCTTGCCGACACCGGCACCGCCGAAAAGACCTATTTTACCGCCTTTTGCATACGGCGCAATAAGGTCGACAACCTTAATACCCGTTTCAAGTATTTCCGTTGTCGGATTTTGTTCTTCGTATGTCGGCGGCTCACGATGTATACACCATTTTTCTTTCGTTTCGGGATTTGGCATATTATCAACCGCATCACCCAAAACGTTAAAAATTCTTCCGAGTGTTTCTTCACCGACAGGCACTTTAATTCCCTCACCTGTGTCAACGGCGTCCATACCTCTGACAAGTCCGTCCGTCGAACCCATCGAAATACATCTGACAACATTGTCACCTATATGCTGTGCAACTTCCGCAACAAGCCTTTGACCTTTATTGTCAATTTCAATGGCATTTAAAATATTAGGCAATTCACCGTCCTCAAACCTTATATCAAGGACAGGACCTATTATTTGAACTATTTTTCCAACGTTATTCATATTTTCAAATCCTTTTTATATATTATTCGCACCTGATATTATCTCTGTTAATTCCTGCGTGATTGACGCCTGTCTTGCTCTGTTATATTCAAGGCTCAGATTTTCAATCATTTCCGACGCATTGTCCGTTGCGGATTCCATCGCATTTCTTCGTGCCGATAATTCCGACGCAACCGATTCCGACACAGCACCGTACACCATTCCGGAAATATAATAAGGTATTATCTGTGCAAAAGTTTCCTCTGCGTCAGGCTCATACACAATAAGGCTGTAATTCATATTACGCATACCCTCTTTTGTATGCTCAACTCTTATCGGCAGAACATTTTCCGTCTTAGGCTCTTGCGTAAGCATATTGACAAAGCTTGTATACGAAAGAATAAGGCGCGTAAATTCGCCCTTTTCATACGCCTTTGCCAATAAGCTTCCTATTGCGTGACAATCGGAGATTTTTATATCGCCTGCTTTGGCATATGTGTCGGTATACACATTATCTTCACCGAAATGCTCCACAACCTTTTTACCTATCGGAAAAATTATATCTCCGTCTTTTATGTCAAGAGATTTAAACAAATTGTTGTTATATCCGCCCGCAAGACCTCTGTCACCGGCTATAACAATATGACACGTTTTTCCCTCTCTCTCACGCGTAAATACAGAGCTGAAATCCTTATTATCCTTTGCAATATCTTCAAGCGTTTCGTGAAGTATATTAAAATACGGCTTTGAACGTTCAATACCCTCGGACGCTTTACGCATTTTGGACGCGGCAACAAGCTCCATAGCTTTTGTTATCTGCATAGTTGAGCTTATACTCTTTATTCTGTTTTTTATTGTCTTCATTGATGAAGCAGACATCAGAGCATCCCCCCTACTTTACAAAACGTTTCTTACAATCTTCAACAGATGAACGGATTTTTTCTTCACATTCTTTATTCATTTCACCTGTGTTTTCAATCGTATCTATTATATCATGTGCATTATTTTCAATATACTCAAATAATGATGTTTCAAATTCCTGTATTCTTTCAACAGGTATATCTTCAAGCAAATCGTTTATAACCGCATAAATAATTACCACTTGCAATGATACTCTTATCGGCGTGTTTCTTCCTTGCTTCAGCACTTCAACTATTCTCTCACCCTTTGCAAGACGCATTTTTGTGTCTTTGTCAAGGTCCGAGCCGAACTGTGCGAATGCTTGAAGTTCTCTGTACTGTGAATACGAAAGTTTCAGACTTCCGGCAACTTTTTTCATTGCCTTTATCTGTGCGTTACCGCCTACACGCGACACGCTTATACCGGGATTGACCGCCGGCATAATGCCCGAATGGAATAATTCCGTTTCAAGGAATATCTGTCCGTCCGTAATTGAAATTACGTTTGTCGGTATATATGCCGAAACGTCACCTGCCTGTGTTTCTATAATCGGCAATGCCGTAAGCGAACCGCCGCCCAAATCCTCCGACAATCTCGCCGCTCTTTCAAGCAATCTTGAATGTAAATAGAATACATCGCCCGGATACGCCTCACGTCCCGGTGAACGTCTTAAAAGCAGCGACAACGCTCTGTATGCGACTGCGTGTTTTGACAAATCGTCATACACAATCAAAACGTCCTTGCCTTTATACATAAAATATTCGCCCATTGCACAACCTGCATACGGTGCAATATATTGAAGTGCCGGCATTTCAGACGCCGTTGCGGAAACGACAATCGTATAATCCATCGCACCGGCCTTTTCAAGCGTATCAACGATTGACGCAACCGTTGAACGCTTTTGACCTATCGCAACGTAAATACAAAGTACGTCCGTATCTTTTTGGTTTATAATGGTATCAACCGCAATCGCCGTTTTACCTGTTTGTCTGTCACCGATTATAAGTTCTCTCTGACCTCTGCCGATAGGTATCATAGAGTCAATCGCCTTTATACCCGTTTGCAAAGGCACGCTTACAGACTTACGTTCGATAATTCCCGACGCCGGAGATTCGACGGGGCGTGTTTCGGTTGTATTTATTGCACCCTTGCCGTCAATAGGGTTTCCGAGAGCGTCAACAACACGCCCCAAAAGTGCATCACCAACGGGAACGTCTGCGACACGTCCCGTACGTTTTGCGATACTGCCCTCTTTTATTCCCGTATCATCACCGAGAATAACAACGCTGACGTTATCTTCTTCAAGGTTCAGTGCCATAGACATAACTCCGCCGTCAAGCTCGATAAGCTCACCGGCCATACACGCATCAAGTCCGTGTATACGCGCAATTCCGTCACCGACTTCTACAACGTAACCCGTTTCTGTTTCGCGTATTATATTATCGTAATTTTTAATTCTGTCCTTTATAACTTTGCTTAAATCCTGCATCTTCTACTCCTATGCTATATCAAAGCTTTTTTTAAATCTTCAAGTCCTGATTTTATACTTGAATCAATCCGCATACCATCTGTTTCAATTATAATTCCGCCTATACATTTTTTATCAATGTGCATTTTCAAAACTACTTTTCCGCCTGTTTTCTTCTCAAGTTTCTGCAATAGTTTTTCTTCCAAATGCTTGCCGATAGGCTTTGCTGTTGTAACATTAACAATTTTTATATTATTGTCCTCATTATACAGCTTTTCATATGTTTTAAAACATTCCCCGATGTGATGTACAATATGCTTTTCCGAAAGTAACTTTAAGAAATTCAAAACATATCTGTTCACCTTGCCCAAGAAATCTTCGTTGAGTATCTCCATAAGGTCATCACGTTCGATTTGAGGTGCATCAAGTATTTTAACATATGCAGGGTGTTCGTTAAATAACGAAACAATCCCCGCAAGATCAACCAAAATCTCTCTTGACATCCCCTCATCTTTTGCAAGGTCGTAAAGCGAGGCACCGTAAGTCTGTGGTGCAGACATATAAATCACCTACATTCTATCAATAATATCAGAAATTAGTTCTTCATCATCACTGTCAGTTAATTTTTTGCCTATAATTTTTTCTGCCGCATCGACAGCCATAGACGCAATCTCTCTCTTTGCGTCAGTGACTGCGTTCTGCTTATCTTGTTCAATCTGCTTTTGACTCTTTTCCATTATATACCGAACTTTTTCATTTGCCTCATTTACAATAGATTCAGAGCGTCTGTCCGCCGTTTCAACCGCCGATTTTATTATACCGTCAGCCTCATTTTTTGCAGACAAAAGTTTTTCTTCGTATTCACTTTTAAGGCTTATCGCCTTATCGTTGGTTTCCTCTGCCTGTTTATACGAATTTTCGATTTCTTCTGCGCGTTCATCAAGTATCTTCGTTACAGGTTTAAACAAAAACTTCTTTAAAAGCAGAAACAATATGAGCAGGTTTGCCCACGTAAAAATCATTGTCCATGTGTCTATGGATACAAAAGGCAAATATTCATTCATTTGCTCTCATCCTTTCGCTGTTTGATTAAAGAAGTCCTATAAGCGGATTTGCAAACAATAAAATCAATGCGACAACAAGACCGTAAATACCTGTTGATTCCGCAACCGCACAACCAAACAACATTGTTGAAGTAATTGCGCCCTTTGCCTCAGGCTGTCTGCCGACTGCCTCTGCCGCCTTACCTGCCGCAAAACCTTGTCCTATACCCGGTCCGACACCTGCTATCATTGCAAGTCCCGCACCTATTGCCGACGCCGCTAATATAATTGCTCTTTCCATTTTAAAAATCTCCTTTGTTTTATATTTATTGTTGTTTTTTTATTGTTGTTTTTTAGTCGCCTGCACCTTGAACAAACACCATCGTAAGCATACAGATTATATATGCCTGCAAAAAGCTTGTGAACAGGTCAAAGTAAACCGAAAGTATTGCCGGAATACCGACTTGTAAAATCGGTATTGTTGCAAAGAAATCATTTGGTATCCACGAAAGTATAACACTGCTAAGACTCGCCAAACCGCCGTATACAAGTGATGTTATAACAAGACCTGCGGCAATATTACCGAAATGACGGAACGTCATTGAAACAGGGTTTGCGATTTCACTTATAAGGTTGAGCGGCGTTATAACCGGTACAGGTTCGGTAAACGACTTAAGCCAACCGAGAACACCGTGATTTTTGATGTTCGTCACCTGTATCATAAGGAACGTCACTATCGACCACGAAAGTATAACGCTTAAATCAGCCGTTATCGGTCTTAAACCCGTAAGCGACGATAAACTTCCGACTATCGAAAATATAAAAAGCGTTCCTATATACGGTGCGAACGACATATATTTTTCACCCATTGTATCCTTTACAAGATTGTAAAGCATTGTAATGAGTTTTTCTGCCACAAGTTGTTTTTTTGACGGATTTCTTACTCGCATACCGTGTGTCAGCCATACAGACACTATCACGAGTGCCGCCATTATAATCCACATATTGACTATACTTTCGGTTACTTTAATTCCACCGAAAAGCGGTATCTCAAATAAAACCTTAGGTCCGTTCATCTTCTGACACTTCCCTTTCCTTTTTTCTCGTAAGATTTAGTATGAATATAGAAATCTGCGGGAATATAAGCGGAATTATAACGCATACATAGTTTAGATAATCAACCTTTGTTGCCCAAATTACCGCAAGTGCAATAAGTGCCAGCCTACCTATATAACCGACTCCCATAAGTCCGGACGCACCTTTTTGCTTTGACACACATCTTTCAAGGATAATTCCCATAAGTGCAAAGTTTAAAATTGCCACCGCACATCCGAGAAGTGTTCCGAATATTGCAGATAAACCAAAAAACTTTGTCGGCAAAGTAACAAGTACTTGCACCGCTCCGAGTATGATTACACCTATTGCAATATTTCTTATTTCGACAAGTAAAGTCTTTGACACATATTTCCCCTCTTTCTCTTTTTGATACTATATCTATTTTACCATAATACTTATTATTTTCAACCCTTAGTTTTCCGACAAACGTATATTTTTAAACAATTTTATCGTTATTTGTCGTTTATTCTTTCATTTTCTCACTTATACACAAATTTATCCTTTTCTTTGTTGCACTTTGCACAAAGAATAATGAGTATATTTTCACTTTTTGTTTAATTGTCTTAATCGGAAAGTGTGTTGACTTTCTTCTTATTAATACTAATCATAAATATTGTGCCGATAATCGCCGAAATAATCTCTGATATAGGAAATGTCAGCCATACAAGCCACGCATTATCCATAGATTGAATTGCCAAAAAAGAAAATCCCCAAGCAACCGGCAATACAAATAAAATTTGTCTGCATACCGAAATTATAAGTGATTCAATACCGCTTTGAAGTGCCTGAAAAATACCCTGATATGCAATATTAGCACCTGCAAATATAAAACTTACGGCTATAATACGCATTGCACTTACGCAAAGACTTTGCGTTGTTCCCGACAATCCGAAAACAGCCGAAAACGGCAAAGCAAAAATTTCAAGAAGTGCTATGCCTATTACCATTATTATAAATGTATATAACATTCCGTATTTTATACCGTCTTTAACTCTCTCTTTGTCACCTTTACCGTGATTGAATGAAATTATAGGAGTTATTGCATCTCTCAGTCCAAATGCCGCAAACAATATAAACTGTTGTATTTTATAGAAAAGTCCGTATGCCGTAACCATTGCCTCATCTATTCTGACAAGTATTATGTTAAAACCGTATGTCATTGCCGACATAAGCGCCTGTGCTATAATTGCAGGAAATCCTATCGCATATATTTCTCCTATTATTTTTATTGACGGTTTCATATATTTTATGCCGTTTTTTATCGACTTATTCAATTTCAAATGAAAAACAAGCGCAACAATACAAGATGCTATTTGTCCGATAACCGTAGCATATGCCGCACCCTTTACTCCCATTTGCGGAAGTCCGAACAATCCGTAAATCATTATCGGGTCAAGAATTATATTTATAACCGCACCCGTTATTTGTGCAACAGTCGAATACAGCGACAGTCCCGTTGCCTGAAGCATTTTTTCAAATATTGAAAAGAACACAATACCCATCGATATTACACTGCAGATACTCAAATAATCAGTTGCCATATCGTATATCTGTGAATTTGTTGTCTGTGTACCTATGTATACACCGACTCCGAAAATTCCGAATATAAGGCAAAGCACATATATGATTATCGCCAAAAGCATCGCATTTCCGCCTACTCTTGCCGCCTTTTTACTGTCACCCATACCAAGGCATCTCGATAAAAGTGCATTCGTTCCCACTCCCGTACCTATGCTTACCGCCACCATAAGCATTTGTATCGGAAATGCAAGCGTCAAAGCGTTTAATGCCATTTCTCCCGTACCTTGCATATTTGATACAAACGCACTGTCCACAATGTTATAAACCGCTTGCAATACCATTGATATTATCATAGGTGCTCCAAGCGTCAGCATTAGTTTGTTTACAGGCATTGTCCCCATTTTGTTAATTGATTTTTCCATATCGTTATCCTCCTAAAATTATTGAGCAAAAAAATAAAGCGTAAATCCATAAATCTGGATTTACGCTTTTCGCCACTCGACTACTCGAATTATACCTCATATAAAGCTAAAAAGTCAAGATATTTTTTAAAATCCCAACGGAATTTTGAACAGAATAAATGTCATTAACAGCAATGTCCATGATACCATAAAGATAACCGAATACGGAATCATCATTGATATTAAGTTACCAGCCGTAAATTCCGGTTTATACTTTCGCATATACATAAGCACCACTCCCGCATACGTCATAAGCGGTGTTATGATATTCGTTGACGAATCGGCAATTCTGTATGCCGCCGCAACAACATCGGGCGTCATTGAGCTGTTTACATGGTATAGCATCGGCACAAAAATCGGTCCGAGCAACATCCATTTTGAACTCAATCCGCCAACAAACAGATTAATAAATCCTGTTATCAATATAAAGCCAATTATAAGCAATATCGGTGAATTTGACGCACCGACCGCCTGCAAGCCCATTGCTCCGATATACGTTATATACGTTCCCAAATTTGTATAAGTCAAAAGTGACAGGAAGTTATAGCTGAAGAACGTCAAAACAATCGCATATCCCATTGTACCGATTTGCTTAGACATAGCTCCGACCATATCGCTGAGTTTTCTGAACTTACCCACAGCATATCCGTAAAACATTCCCGGTACAAAGAATATGAATGTAATTATCAATATGATGTTATCAAGAAACGGTGTTACGGTTTTACCTGTTTCGTCAACATATGACGAAAGCGGTCCGAATCCAAGCAATGCTACTGCTGCAAGTGCTGTCAAAAGTCCCGCACCCGACCACCAAAGTGCTCTTTTTTCTTTATCCGAAACAACAAATTCACTTACATTTATATCTGACGGAATTATATATTTCTGTTTTTCAAATTTAGGTTTTACAAACTTTATTGTAACAAATCCGCCTATTATTACAAGCATTACCGTTGACGCAAGCATAAAATAATAGTGCATTGTCACAGGATTTATCGCTTTTCCGAGATACGAAACGAACGGTATATTCTGACTGCTTGCAAAAGCCTCCGCATTTGTACCGATTATAACGTCAACAACCGTTGCCGGTATCAAATTTGCACTGAATCCTGCACTTACGCCTGCAAACGCCGCCGCCATACCTATAAGCGGATTTTTTCCTATACCGACATATAAAAGTCCGGCAAGCGGTATCAAAATCAAATATCCCGCATCTGTCGCAATATTACTCATTATTCCGAGAAATACAAGCACAAACGGCAGCAGCTTATCCGATATATTTGTACCCATACGTCTTATAAGTGCCGACAAAAGTCCCGATTCTTCCGCTATGCCTATACCAAACATTACTATTAATATAGTACCTACTATACCTCCGGCATATCCGAGCCAATTATCAAGTATCGCATTTGAGAATATCCACCTCACATTTTCGGCAGTGAACATATTTTTAATCTCATAACTCACGCTTGTACCGTCAGCTGAAGTCATAGAGAATGTATTTCCTCCGAATATCCCCGTTACAACAAGTACCAATATATAAAGCAATATAAAAATTATAACAGGGTCAGGTATTTTCTGTCCGAGTTTTTCAATTATTCCGATTTTATCTTTTTTACGCAAAACAAAAATCACTCCCTTCTGTATGATACTATACCATACGGGAGTGATTTAATTCAACGAACAATATATGCCAAAAGCTATTTGATAACTATTGTCTTGATGATTTGATTTTGAACAGGTACATCGTCCATACCCATATCAGTTAGTGAATGAGTTTCGGTTTCCGCGATTTTATCCACATATTCCATACCCGATGTTACCTTACCGAATGACGCATACTGACCGTTAAGCGACGGACTGTCTTGGTGCATAATAAAGAACTGACTTGACGCACTGTCCATACTTATCGCCGTTCTTGCCATTGATATAACACCTCTTTCGTGAGGTATCAAATTAAAGTATCCGTTTTGGATAAATTCACCTGTTATTGTATCCGTTTCGTGCTGTGTCATATCGGTATCATAGCCGCCTCCCTGAATCATAAAGTCTTTTATAACTCTGTGGAACACAAGCCCGTCATAAAAATTTTCATTTGCAAGTTTAACAAAATTTGCAACCGTTTTCGGTGCAATATCCGGATAAAGTTCAAGCTCAATATTACCGCCGTCCTCAAGTTGAATTTCAGCGTTTACAACGTTTCCTGTGCCGTCAGCATAACCCTTATATGCGTCATATTTTTCGGCAAAAGCCTTTTCATATGATTCAAATTTCTTTGCAAGTCCTTCTTCTACATTTTTCTTTGTGTAGTCGATTGTAACGGTTGATGTACCTCCGTCCCAATTAACCGTTGCGCCGAACATTTCCGATATTGCTCTTAGCGGTACCATTGTGTAGTCATTCAGTATAGTCGGCGATACTTCCATTACAGTTGTATCTTCAAGTGCAGTTGACGAAGTTTTAAATGCGTGGTCTTTGTCAATCCAAGTAAAATACAGATTACTTCCGTCACAAAGTGTTATACCCTTTGTATCTGCGTCCCACGACACGTCACAGCCAAGAGCCTCTGAAACTGCTCTTAGCGGTACGAGTGTTCTTTCTTCAACAATTACAGGCGCCATTTCGGGATGAATTTCCTCACCGTTTACCTTTACCGTAATATCACTCGCCTGTACTGTCGGAACCAATGTCATTGTCACCGTCATTATTGACGCCAACATTAAGCTTAACTTTCTCATTCTTATTTCTCCTTTTCTTACTCTTAAATTCTTCAATCATTTTTTGTGTTTCTTCAATTTCCTCTGTTGTTTTCATAAGCGGAATAAAACTTTTCGCAATCTTTCCTTTACCTCTGTGCTTTATGTAAAGTATTCCGATAATCGAAAATACAACCGCACCGATACAGTTTACCATAAGGTCTTTCATTGTATCGATTATTCCGACATCAAGATACCCTCCCTCTATAACGTACTGTCCTCCGTTATAGTTCACAATCGTACTTGTTATGCCGTTTAAGCTGACCGTGCCGTTAAGTCCGTTCGGGTTAAGCGTTGCGGAATGTATTGCACTCACGATAAAATCTTTCTGCATATCCATTCCGAAAATTTGGTCCATACCAAATTCAAAGAACTCCCAAACCACTCCGACCGTCATAGAAAAACAAAATGCCACGAATGCTACAAAAAACGGTGACATATTAATATGAAATCTCGGGTCTTGATTTAAAATATCAATAAGTGCAAAGCCAATCGCCGCCATTATAAATCCGTTAATTGTATGGAGTACAGTGTCCCAATACGGAAAAATCGTATAAAAACTTTGTATCTCACCGAGTATTTCCGCCGCGAATATGAATAGTAAAATTACAACTTCAAGCATTGTCGGTAATTTTATGTTCAATTTTAAGTCTACAAATCTCGGAATGTTAAATAAAACCAAAGTTAGCAGACACAGAAATACATTATAGAAATTTCTGTTGAATATTTCCGCTACCATTGTTAAAACAACCAGAATTTGAAGAACAAGCAACAGTACAAACCTACCTTTTTTTCCGATCCTCTTCATAATATATTCTCCTTTAACGATAGTATAGATTATTATATCATAATCCGACATTTTTTTCAATCAAAATGTTTACAGTATGTTCACTTTTTGCAGGGTAATATTTACTGTACAAAATTTGTTTTTTGTGATATAATAAGTAAATAGAATTGATTGAACGATTTTTAGGAGCGTGTTATTATGAAAAAAAGCGATCTTACAAAACTTATTGCAATCGGTGCGGCTGTAACAGCGGCTGCCGCCACTACTGCGATTGTTATTTCAAAGCACAAAAAACACAAAACAATGCTTGCGGAACACACAAAAACTCTTACGAAAAAGCAGGCATATATCACAGGCGGAGGACTTTCCGCATTTGCGTCTGCACTTTATCTTGTGCGTGACTGCGGTTTCACTCCGGAGAATATTCATATATTTACAAACGGCACTCGCAACTGCGGCAACAACGAAACAGGTTTTATCTGCCGTCGCGGAAAAACTATAAGCATCAAAGACAGTATGAATTTCTTTGACCTTATCAGCGATGTTGATTCTTTGGATATTCCTGATTTGACCGTGTGCGACGAAATACTTAATATTTATCGTGCAAATATTTATCCGCGAAGTGTGACTTTGATTGATCAAGACAAGAACGTTATAGACAGTTCAAAAATCAAGATTTCAAAATCACACAGAAACGCAATACTTGCACTTATGCAGTCAAAACGTTCGCAAATTCAGTCTGCGTCGATATTTGACGTTATGGACAGCGGTTTCTTCCTTTCACCGTTCTGGAAACTTATTTCCGCATTATACGGTTTTACCGAAGAATCAAGTGCATATGAATTTGTAAACTGTATTGCAAATATGGATAATATGCTTTCGGGTATCATTCCGAATGATTTTGACAGATACGAAGAAATTGTCAACCCTCTAAAAGAGCATTTGAAGAAAATCGGTGTTGATGTAAGAGAAAATGCGGTTGTTACCGATATTGATTTTGAAAACGACAATGCCGACTCAATTCACTTTACGGACGGTGCAACAAGAAAGACTTTCTATCTTAATGACGGCGATATTTGTATTATGCCTACCGATGAAATGGCTGACTGCGAATCTTTCGGCAGTTTCAACGAACCTGCTCCGAAACTTTATTCAAAGCCGTTTGAACTTTGGGAAAAGCTTGCTGAAAAGCACCCGTCATTCAAGTCACCTGACTTGTTCTTTGATGAATTTGAGGGTAATATGTCTGAGGAATTTACAATTACTCTTTCAAACAAACTTTTGCCTGAGCTTATCGACAAAGTTACTTGCGGTGCCTTGGGTCGCAACGGTATTATCGTGCTTGACGATTCAAATTGGAAAATGACAGTTTGTGCGGTACCGTCAACTTATTTTAAAGACCAAAGCGAAGATATTACAGTTTTGTGGGGCTGTGCTATGCGACCTAATTGTGACGGTGACAGAAGCGGTAAAACTATGACTGAATGCAGCGGTGCCGAAATTTTATATGAACTTGTTTCATGCTTTAACCTTGATGAAGTTTGGGACGATATTTGTGAAACGGTAGTAAACGTAATTCCTTGCCACAGACGTTACGGTACATCATATTTATCACCTGTTAATTCAAAACTTGAAATAATTCCGACAGGTATAAAGAATTTTGCGGTTTCCGGCGATTTTGCCGAATCGGATAACGATACAGTATTCTCGGAAGAATATATCGTTTCAACCGCACGCACCGCATCATATAAACTTATGAAAACAAACAGAAAAATGTTTGAAAGCAAACCGAAATCATTCAGAGAAGTAAAAAAATCTTTAAAAAACTTGGTAAAATAATTTGTTTTTTAAGGTTATTTTAAGGTTTCAATATTATAATACAGTTAAAGAATTGATAATTATAAAATCAATTCACGATAATTTTTTCATTTTTTTCTTCATAAAAAAGCAGAGCCATTAAGGCTCTGCTTTTTTGTGCTGTTATAAATTTATATGTTCTTCGGAACAGGTTCACCGAATATCGGAAGTCCGTTTTCATCATATTCAAACACTTTCGCTCTTGCGTGGCGGTTGTTATCGTGAAGCGGATCGCCTTTGATTTCCTTATAGTTTCGGCTGTGATATATAAGCACGTCTTTACCGTTATCGGTCGTGAAACAGTTATGTCCCGGTCCGTACTGCTTATTCTCCTCGCTCGTTTTAAATACAGGCTTGTCGCTCTTATGCCACGACTTTATATCAAGCAAATCGCTGTTTTCATCAGCCCAAAGCATTCCCATACAGTATCTCCAACCTGTATCGGACGCCGAATATGTAACGATAACTTTACCGTTTCTGACAAGTACCGCCGGACCTTCGTTCACTTTAAATCCCTGCACTTCCCAATCATACTCCGGTGTTGTAAGAATCATCGGCTTTGTTGCAAGAGTCCAAGGATTTTTCATTTTCGCAATATACACGTCAGATACATCTGCAGGCTCTGTCTTTTGTGCCCAAAGTACATATTGTTCACCCTTATGTATAAATGTGGTCATATCAAGTGAAAAGCTTTCCACTCCCACATCAATTCTGCCCTTTTCAATCCACTTACCCGTCATAGGATTTTCGTCCTCGCACATAAGCAGATAAGGTCTTATTTCCCATACGTCTTTTGCGTCACCGGCGGTGAAATAAATATACCACACACCGTCTATATAATGAAGTTCAGGCGCCCAAATATGTGAGCCCATTTCACCTGTCGTATGCTTTTTCCACACTACTTCCGAATCAGCCGTCAAAAGTCCGTTAAGAGTCTTTGCACGTCTTATCTCAATACAGTCATACTGTGGCATTGTACCTGTGAAATAGTAATATCCGTCAGTATGCAGATACACAAACGGATCTGCCCGCTGATACACCAAAGGACTGTTATATTCATATTTCTTATCCATATTATTTTCTCCGTTTCGCTTTTATATTTTTATATTATCTATTATAATAGCTTACAACGGTTTTGTAAATAATTATTTTTGAAATTGTCTGCCTGTATTGTCTATCACGTAATTATCTTTGTAAATAAGTTCCGACACAGTTACAAATTCATATTTGCACTCCAATGCCTCCAAAATTTTCGGCAGAATTGCCGCCGTATTCTTTGTGCCGTTATGCAAAAGAATTATGTCGCCGTTTTGCGTGCGTCTGACACTTCTTTCATATATATCCTGTGCCTCCGCGTCACCGTAATCAATTCCGTCCACCGACCACTGAATATACATTCTTCCGCTATCCTCCGCCGCTTTCACGACAGTGTTATTATATCCGCCTGACGGCGCACGCATAAGGTACGGTCTTTCACCGGTTATGCTTTCAACAATTCCGTCACATTTATCAAGGTCGGCTGTAATCGCCTCTGCCGACATTTTCGTATAATCTGCGTGATTATATGAATGATTGCCGATTTCATGTCCCCTGTCATAAATTTTCTTCAAACTTTCGGAATACTTTTCAGCCCAATCACCCACAACGAAAAATGTCGCCTTGCAATTATACTTGTCCAGCGTATCAAGAATTGAGTCAATATCATCATCGTTCCACGCACAGTCAAATGTCAGTGCAATTTTATTGTCGTCCCTCTCTACGCTGTAAATCGGAATTTCTCTGCCGTTTACGTTAAACACGCTTACCGCTCTTGAAGTCGTAAACCAAATTATCGGTATAACCGCAAAAATCAGTAATGCTATTATAATATGCTTTAATTTAATAACATAAAAATTCAAAATGCCGACCTCCTAAAATATATCTGCTTAATATATCTTATTCGTGTCGGCATATGTTTATGACATTACAAAAGCCATGACGGAAGTTTATTTTTCTTTTCTTCTTTCTTTTCCTCGATTGGTTTTGTTTCTTCTGTTTTCTCGATTTTGATTTCAGTCTTTTTAACCTTTGTCACGTCCTTTTTCTTCGGTGCGGTTCTCTTAGGTTTTGCCTGCTTTTTCGGTGTATCGTTTTCTAAATTTTTGATACATTCTTCTATTTCTTCGTCAGTTTCAAGAGGCTCACTTTTAAATCTGTCCGCAAAAAGCTTGCCCTCTCTTTCGTGCGTTCTGTTGAAATATCTCGCATAGCTTGTCGTGACAGGTTTCATTGTCATTGAAATTCCCTTTTCACCCTCTTTTACAACAAGACGAATTTCCGACTTTGTAAGATAATAGCCATGTACAATACCCGTTGCGAAATTCTTTTCAAGAATTTCAACAAACATTTTTTTATCCTCGTCTGTCACAAAAAGTTCATTGCCTTTCAGCGTAATATAATAATTACCGCTTTTACTTATCTCTCTTGCCTTTCTTGCCATTTAGTGTCCCTCCTTTTCTTACATTATAACACATTTTCGGAGGGGACACTAAAACATTTTGATTACAATTTAAAGACAAGTTGGTTATAAATACAGGCAATACGGAATAGTTATATCGTATAAAACAGAGGAGGTATAAAAATGCAGACATACCACAATAAAACCGTACAGCAAACCGCCGAATTGCTCGGTACGGATATAAAAACAGGACTTACACATGACGAGGTAAAGAAACGACTTCACCATTACGGCAAAAACGAACTTATCGAAAAAAAGAAAAAGAACATATTTATAAAATTCCTTGAACAATTTAATGATTTTATGATAATTATACTTCTTTCCGCCGCTGCGGTATCATTTATAACGTCAATTATGCAAGGTGACGCGGATATAACAGAACCTGTAATAATTCTTGCAATCGTCATATTAAACGCATTGCTCGGAGTTATTCAAGAAAAGCGTGCCGAAAAAAGTCTTGAGGCTTTAAAGAAACTATCATCACCCCATGCCTGTGTACTCAGAAACGGCAATGAGCTTAATATTCCTGCCGCTAACGTTGTTCCCGGTGATATACTTATAATATCGGCAGGCGATCTTGTTGCCGCAGACTGCCGTCTTGTCACATCTAACAACCTCACAACAGACGAATCCTCTCTTACCGGTGAATCTGTAAACGCCGAAAAAGACGCATCGGTTGTACTTGAAGAATTCACGGCACTTGGGGACAGAAAAAATATAATCCTTTCTTCCACCTCCGTAACAGGCGGAAAAGCCACCGCGATAGTTACGGGTACGGGAATGAATACGGAAGTCGGACACATTGCAAATATGCTCCTTGATGATGAAACACCGCAGACACCGCTTCAGCTAAAGCTTGCCGATACAGGCAAAACACTCGGTATTGCCGCACTTTTCGTATGCCTTGTTATTTTTATTGTCGGTCTGTTCCGTCATCTTCCGCCGTTTGATATGTTTATGACAGCCGTTTCTTTGGCGGTTGCCGCAATACCTGAGGGACTTCCGGCAATAGTTACGATTATGCTTGCAATCGGCGTAATGCGTATGTCAAAACATAACGCAATAGTACGAAACCTTCCGTCTGTCGAAACGCTCGGCAGTGCGTCCGTAATATGCTCCGACAAAACAGGCACTTTAACGCAAAATAAAATGACTGTAACTTCATTTTATACGTACGATGAAAAAAAGCTGATACGACTTTGTTCGATGTGCTGCGACTGTGCTGAGGGACACAAAAGTCCGACAGAAAGTGCAATACTCGCCGCCGCAAAAAAACACGGTTTTGACAAGTCCGTACTTGACAAAAAATACAGACGTATTGCCGAAATACCTTTCGACTCGACACGCAAACGAATGACTACAATGCACAGGGACATAAAAGGTTATAAAACAATAATAAAGGGTGCATTGGAATTTGTACTTCCGCTATGCACCGATATTTATAACGGTCAAAAGGCTATTCCGCTTACTTCACAGAGCAAGCGAAAAATTATATCCGAAAATTCAAAAATGACTTCGGACGGTTTGCGTGTAATCGCGGTTTGTTATCGTGATGATTACACAAAGACAGCCATCAACGAAAACAATATGGTATTTATCGGTCTTATCGGCATTGAAGACCCACCACGAAAAGAGGCAAAGCAATCTGTAGAACTTTGTAAAAGAGCAGGTATTCGTCCTATTATGATAACAGGCGATCACGCAGAAACGGCTTTATCTGTTGCGAAAAAAATCGGAATTGCGGACGATAATTCAAAGGTTATGACAGGCGATATTCTTGAAAAAATATCGGACAACGAACTTGCACTCACAATAAATCAATACAACATATTTGCACGCGTTACTCCGAGCCATAAAATGAAAATTGTAAAAGCGCTTAAAGCCAACGGTGAAATTGTCGCAATGACAGGTGACGGTGTAAATGACGCGCCTGCACTTTCCGCCGCCGATATTGGATGCAGTATGGGCATAACAGGTACGGACGTTGCAAAATCAGCATCCGATATGGTGCTTACGGACGATAATTTTGCTACTATTATATATGCAGTCCGTGAGGGCAGAAGTATTTTTTCAAACATCAAAAAAGCGGTACAATTTTTGCTTTCAAGTAACATAGGCGAAATTCTGACCGTATTTTCGGGTATTATGTTCGGTTGGTCGTCACCGCTTACCGCTATACAGCTTTTATGGGTAAATCTTGTTACCGACTCACTTCCTGCAATCGCTTTGGGACTTGACACTCCCGACAGAGATATAATGGATAAACCGCCGCGTTCACCGAAAAAAGGTTTATTTGCCGACGGACTTTGGCTGACAATTATATTTGAGGGCTTAATGATAGGTGCACTCGCACTTTTGGCATTCACCATAGGTGCAAACATCTTCGGCGGTATTACAGCAGGTCGTACAATGGCATTTGCGGTGCTTAGTATTTCTCAGTTGGTACACGCATTTAATATGAGAAGTGAACATTCCGTTTTTAAAGCAGGCATATTTAAAAATCCTTACCTTGTGCTTTCACTGATTTCGGGACTTATTTTGGAGGTGTCGGTAATTTCCGTTCCGTACCTTGCAAATATTTTCGGAGTTATTCCGCTCAATGCTATGGGCTGGATTGTTGTAACGGTACTGTCCGTTATGCCTCTTATAATCGTTGAGCTTCAAAAGTTTGTCAGCTCGTTTGTATGGCGAAAGGACTGATATATGAATTTAAGCAATTTAAAGAAAAACGAATCCGGCGTTATATCCGCAATACGGTTAAGCGGTTCAATTAAACGCCGTCTTTCCGATATGGGAATGACGCCCGGTGCAACCGTAAAAATGCTTAGATTAGCACCGCTCGGCGATCCTGTCGAATTTCGTGTACTCAACTGTAACATAGGTATACGAAAAAAGGACGCCGAAAAAATTTTTATTCACAAGGTGGTGAAATGAATGTCCGATACAAAAACAGTCGTTGCTCTTGTCGGCAATCCGAATTGCGGAAAAACAACTCTTTTCAACGAACTCACAGGCAGTAATTATGATGTCGGCAACCGCATAGGCGTTACTGTTGAAAGCAAAAAAGGCATATGCCGTTACAACAAAAATATGCTTATAGTCGATCTTCCGGGTATCTATTCCCTTTCACCGAACAGTGCGGAGGAAATTATAACGCACGACTTCATTATAAATGAAAAGCCCGATTTAATACTCAACATAGTTGACGCAACCAACCTCGAACGCAATCTCTACCTTACAACACAGCTTGCCGAAACAGGTGTGCCTATGGTAATCGCACTGAATATGGCGGACGCAGTTAAGAAAAACGGTTTTGAAATTAATGCAAATATGTTGACAAAACGTCTTAATATACCGTCTGTTCCGATTTCGGCAAGCAAATGTATCGGGATTGAAAAACTCATCAAAGAATGTAACTTAGGCGGTAATACACAAAATCAAATTAAATACAATGCGGAAATTGAAAGGGCAATTTCCGCATTATGCTTAAAAAATAAAATAAGCCGTTTTTACGCCATACAACTTACAGAAAAAAATGATACCGAAACACATATAGCGCAAGCTCGCTACAAATTCATAAAATCAGTCGCAGCCGACTGCGTAAAAATAATCGGTCAAAACAGACAATTTCTTCTGACCGAAAAAATAGATTCAATCGCTATGCACCCATTGTTTGCGATACCGATTTTTATACTTGTAATGTTTTGTGTTTTTCAGATAACGTTCGGAACTTTTGGTTCGATGATGTCCGATATGCTCGACACCCTGTTTAACGTTCAGTTTGCAAATATGCTTGAAAATATTTTAACATCAGCCGAAGTCGGTGCATTTTTCAAAGGACTTTTGCTTGACGGAATAATATCCGGAATAGGCAGTGTCATAACATTTTTTCCGCAGATAATGCTGTTATTTTTATTCCTTTCCTTTCTTGAAGATTCGGGATATATGGCACGAACGGCTTTTATTATGGACAAACTTTTTATAAAAATCGGTCTTTCGGGCAAGTCGTTTGTACCTATGATAATGGGATTTGGGTGCAGTGTTCCTGCGACAATGGCAGTCAGAACGCTTGACAACGAACGTGACAGAAAACTGACAATGCTGTTGATACCGTTTATGTCGTGCGGTGCAAAAATGCCGGTTTATGCGGTATTTACAGCGGCACTGTTTCCGAATAATGCAGGTATCGTCACATTCAGTTTATACATTTTAGGGATAGCTTTAGGGGTAATTTCGGGATTGATTTTGTCAAATACGGTATTCAAAGGCGATGAACCGCCTTTTGTACTTGAACTTCCACCCTACCGAATGCCGACTTTCAAATCGACATTTAATCATATGTGGGATAAAGTCAAGGACTTCCTTACAAGAGTAGGTACTGTAATTTTGCTTGCAAGTATAATCATCTGGCTTTTGGAAAATCTTGATTTTCATTTGCATTTAACCGCTGACAGCGAATACAGCATTATCGGCACTTTAGGAAAACTTATCGCACCGATATTTAAACCTTGCGGATTCGGTAATTGGAAAGTTGCGGTAAGCCTTATTTCAGGTTTTGCCGCAAAAGAGGCAGTCGTGTCAACTATGTCAATCCTATACGGAGCATACAACACCGCCGACCTTGTATCGTGCCTTACGACTTCATTCACTCCCCTGTCGGCATATTCGTTTTTAACGTTTGTACTGCTTTATGTGCCTTGTATCGCCGCAGTGTCAACACTCCGCAGTGAACTCAACTCACGAAAATTAACCGCATTTTCGGTATTATATCAGCTTTCTGTTGCGTGGATAATGTCAACGCTTGTATTCCAAATCGGTAATTTATTTGTATAGACTTCACAAAATTAAATTTTTTTATGTTAGCTATTGCAAATTAAAGTGATTTAGGTTATAATAAAGGCATAATTTAATTGATATTAATTTTCGAAACCAAAGAGGGTTTTAGAAACAGTAATGTTTCTATACCCTCTTTATTTTTTTATTAGTTTGCGGACAGAAAGGCTATGGTGATTAATATGTTAGTTGATAATGATATTTGTATCTCAAGCGCACTGGAAGATTATCTTGAATCAATATATGAAATTTCAAAGCAAAAGACGAGTGTGCGCATAACGGATATTGCCCTTGCACTCAAAATATCAAAACCAAGTGTGAACAGAGCGGTAAATACTCTAAAAAAGCAAGGTCTTGTTTCTCACGAGCCTTACGGCGATATAATTCTTACGGAAAAGGGTTTTGAGCTCGGTGAAGCAGTATATCACCGTCATACGATGATTAAAAAATTCCTTGTAAATGTTCTTCATATTCCCGAAGATGATGCCGAAAAAGAGGCTTGCCAAATTGAGCATAATATAAGCCAAAATACAGTTGAAAAAATGAAAAGTTTTATGGAAAACTAAAAAGGAGTACCGAAAATGAACTCATCGACGTACATTTGTACGTTAGAGTTTATTTTCACAAAAAGTGCAAAGGCAAGCCGTATATCAAAGATAGGCTTGCCTTTGTTTATAATATCCGTAAATTAAATTCAAATATAAAATAATATTTTGCACTGTTCGGACAATTTATCGACCTCCTGAATTTATAAATCTCTTTCGTGCATTAAACCCTTCATATAATCGTCCATTGCGTCTGCAACTTGCTTTGAATACGCAACCGCCTCAACAACCGTTTTCGCACCGCGGACAACATCGCCCGACGCAAAAATACCGTCACGCGTAGTTTCTCCGAACGTGTTTGTTACAAGCAAACCTTTTTCATTAACTTCCAAGCCTGTCGTTGTTGAAACAATTCTGTCCTTCGGACCTTGACTTATCGCAATAATCGTTGAATCTGCCTGATAAAGATTTTCCGTTCCTCTTATCGGCGAAAGATTTCCTTTTCCGTCACATTCAAGTTCAACAAATATAACTCCGTCATCTACAATTTCCACAGGCTCAACGTGTACCACGAATTCAACACCGTCAATCTTTGCATAATCCACTTCACGCTGACTTGCTGCCAAATGGTCACTTCTTGAAAATACCGTAACCTTTTTAGCACCGTGTCTTAAAGCAGTTCTTGCAACGTCCATTGCCGAGTTACCCGCACCGATAATATTAACCGTATCGCCAAGTCTGTAAACATCGGGATTGGTAAGATAATTAATCGCATAATGCACATTTCCGAGCGTTTCGCCTTTTATATGAAGTGTGTTCGGTTTCCATACACCTGTACCGATAAATATTGCACTGTAACCGTCACGGAACATATCGTCAACGCTTATAGTCGTACCTATTGCCGTATTCGGTCTGATTTTAATACCAAGCTCAATCAATTTTTCCTTATATCTTTCCAAAATTGATTTCGGCAATCTGAATTCGGGAATACCGTATCTCAACACGCCGCCGATTTTTTCTCTTGATTCAAATATCGTAATATCATATCCGCGCTGTGCAAGTATTACCGCAATGGTTATACCGGCAGGACCTGAGCCGATTATACCTGCTTTCAAGCCGTTTTTTTCAATCCCCGAAAAACCAAGTTTATCAAAATAGTTTTCGGAAATATAATTTTCAATACTGCTTATATGAACCGGTGAGCCTTTTCTGTTCAAAACGCAATGTCCCTCGCATTGATTTTCATGATTACATATAAGCGAACAGACGATTGAAAGCGGATTATTCTCAAACACCATCTCGCCGGCTTGATTTATATCCCCCTCTAAAAACGTATGTATCATATCCGGTATCGGTGTATGTATCGGACATCCCTCTCTGCACATAGGTTTCTTACAGTTCAAGCATCTTTTTGCTTCATTAATAACGTGTATCGCCATTTCACATTTCCTTTCTGCAACATATTTACTAATTTGATTTTAACATATTTTATGTGAACATTCAACAGTTTAAATAATAAATTTTGTTGACAATTTGTTAATTTTTTCTCAATTACAAATTTCGACTTAATACTACATTCCTTATCCTTGAAAATACACCGTTTTAGTGATAAAATTATATTGTTTACTTGACAATTTACAAATTAAGTTGTATAATAACTTTATCGCTTTAGCACAATAAAGTTAAAATTCAAAAATATATTGAAAGGATTAGTTTTATGTCTAATTGGAAATTGCATACACCGAACGGTGTAAATGATATACTGCCGGACGAATGTGCAGTAAAAAAAGAAATTGAATCAACAATATGGTCTGTTTTTTCTTCAATCGGTTACAAAGAAGTTGAAACACCTACATTTGAATATTACGACTGTTATTTAGGTCTTAGCGGTCAGATTTCACAAGAGCATATGTTCAAGTTTTTTGACGAACAAGGACGTATTCTTGCACTAAGACCGGACTTTACAACATCAATCGCCCGTATGGCGGCAACAAAGGTTGCAAATTCGGACAAGCCTCAGCGCTACCTATACACAGGCAACGTATACAGAGTTGAGCAAACGCAAGGCGCACGTCAAAGAGAATTTACGCAAAGCGGTATCGAGCTTATCGGCTCATACTCACCTGCCGCAGACGCTGAAGTTATTTCAGCAGCTATGGAGGCTGTTCTTGCGGTAGGTATTGAAGAATTTTCAATGGAAATCGGTCAGATTGCATTCTTCAACGGACTTGTAAAGCAAGCAGGACTTGACGAACAATCTATCGAAAAACTTCGTGAACGTATTGATTCAAAAGACTCTGTCGGTATTAAGACGATTACAGACAAACTTGACATTGATGACAACATCAAAAATCTTATGATTGACTTGCCTTACCTTTTCGGCGGTGAAGAAGTTTTCAAAAAGGCTTATGTTGACGGTCTTAACGAAGAATCTAAAAACGCACTCGACAACTTAAAGCGTATATATGAGCTTTTGTGTCTGTACGGTTTTGAAAAGTACGTTTCTATTGACCTTGGTATGCTTGAAAGTATCGACTACTACACAGGCTCAATCTTTAAGTGCTACACACACGGTGTCGGCTTCCCTATTTGTGCCGGCGGACGTTACGATAATCTTATGGGACAATTTGGTGACAATAAAGGTGCTGTCGGTGCGGCAATCGGTATAAACAGACTTATTTCCGTACTAAGCGACAAGGAGGTACATGATGTTTCCGCATCACTTGTTTTTGCCGAAAAGAACGCCGAAGGCATTGCCTATGACATTGCATACAATCTTCGTGTAAACGGCTGCCTTGTTGAAATGTATATCGGTGACGGCGATTATAAAGCAGCCGAGGAATATTCAAAAGGTAAAAATATCGGTGCAATGCTTAGAGTTTTCCCTAACGGTCAGCTTATGATTAACGATTTTGCAAAACACGAAATTATAGAAACAACCGCAAACGAATTTTTGGGCTACTATGACGAATCTATGATGTTTGACGAACACGACCATTGCGGCTGCGGCTGTGACCATGACCACGAGCATGAACATCACCACGACCACTGCGACTGCGGTCACGAACACTGATTTTAGGGAGGAAGAGATTATAATGAGATATTTAACAGTTGCTCTTGCAAAGGGCAGACTTGCCGAACTTGCAATGGAATTATTTATTTCAATCGGAATGGATTGTTCCGAAATGAAAGAAAAAACAAGAAAACTTATTTTCACTGACGAAAAAAACAAGATGAAATTTATCCTTGTAAAAGCGTCTGACGTTCCTACTTACGTTGAATACGGTGCGGCTGACATCGGTATCGTCGGTAAGGACACACTTTTGGAAGAAAGCCGTAACCTATATGAAATGGTTGATTTGGGATTCGGAAAATGTAAAATGGCTGTATGCGGTCCGAAAGAATTAAAAGGTAAGCTTGACACTATGACAAATCTTCGTGTTGCGTCAAAGTATCCGCACATCGCAATGAAATATTTCCAAGACGACAAAGGTCAGACTATTGAAATTATAAAGCTAAACGGCTCTGTTGAGCTTGCTCCGCTTGTCGGACTTTCGGACGTCATTGTCGATATTGTCGAAACAGGTAAAACACTTTACGAAAACGGTCTTGACGTTCTTGAGGACGTATGCCCTCTAAGTGCACGTTTTGTTGTAAACAAGGTTAGTATGAAAATGGAAACAGAACGTATTATGAATATTGTAAAACAGTTTGAGGAGAGAATTACAAAATGAGAATTTACCCTGCGATTGATATAAAAGACGGTAAATGCGTGAGATTGTTCAAGGGACAATTTTCGGACGTTACCGTATACGGTGACTCCCCTGCCAAAATGGCTAAAAAATGGGAAAGTCTTGGCGGTGAATATATCCACGTTGTCGACCTTGACGGTGCTTTAAAAGGTCATGGCGTAAATGCCGCAAAAATCAAAGAAATATGCGAAAGCGTCAATGTTCCCGTACAAACAGGCGGCGGTATTCGTACTATGGAGGATATTGAGGCAAAACTTGCCTGCGGTATAGACAGAGTAATCATAGGTACAAAAGCCGTTTCAGACAGTGAATTTGTTAAACGTGCCGTTGATAAATACTGCAAAAAAATCGTTATCGGTATTGACGCAAAAGACGGTATGGTTGCTATCGAGGGTTGGGAAAAAACAAGCGATTTTACCGCTGTTGAATTTGCAAAGAAAATGGTAAATATCGGCGTACAGACAATCGTTTATACGGATATTGCAACCGACGGTACACTTGCCGGTCCTAACGTAAACGCAATGGCTGAAATGGCAAGTGCGGTAAATGCCGATATTATCGCCTCGGGCGGTGTCGGCAGTCTTGACCACATCAAGTCACTTGTTACAACAGGTGTTGAGGGTGTTATCGTTGGTAAGGCACTTTATACGGATAAGGTTGACTTAACCGAAGCTATCAAGGCGGTAAAATAACAGGAAAGGCTGAATAATATGAAAAAGGTAGTAAGTCTTACAAGGCGTGCTATTGAACAGTATAATATGATTGAGGACGGCGATAAAATTGCCGTCGGTGTTTCCGGCGGTAAGGACAGTCTTGTACTGCTTAATGTGCTTGCGGAACTTTCGCGATACTATCCGAAAAAATTTACCGTTATGGGATTGACTTTGGATATGGGATATGATGCCGATTATTCAAAAGTACAAAAAATGTGTGATGATTTGGGCGTTGAATATAAGGTTAAGAAAACAAATATTAAAGAGATTATTTTTGATATACGAAAAGAATCCAATCCTTGCTCATTGTGTGCAAAAATGCGCCGCGGTGCGTTAAATGATATGGCAATCGAAAACGGCTGCAATAAAGTTGCACTCGGTCATCATAATGATGATGTGCTTGAAACATTCTTCCTTAGCCTTATGCACGAGGGCAGAATACATTGTTTTTCGCCTGTTACATATCTCGACCGCACTGATATGTATCAAATCAGACCTATGATTTACGTTCGCGAACGTGATATTAGGGGTGTGGTTAAAAATTATGATATTCCCGTTGTTCACAATCCTTGTCCTGCTGACGGATATACGCAACGTCAATATATGAAAGATCTTATTAAACGTCTTGAAAAGGAAATGTATCCCGGACTTAGAAAAAGACTTTTCAGAGCAATTCAAGACAGTGCAATAGACGGTTGGAGCGATTATACAAAATAAGGACGGTCATTGACCGTCCTTGTTTTTTTGCCACCGCTCCGTCACTTCGTGACACCTCTCCTCAAGGAAAGGTTTTTTGTATGGCTCCCATTGAGGGGAGCTGTCGACGCAGTCGACTGTGGGGTAGCTTTCTTATGCTTTATGCTTTTGCCACCACTCCGTCAATTCGTGACACCTCTCCTCAAGGAAAGGCTTTTTTGTATGGCTTCCCTTAAGGGGAGTTGTCGACGCAGTCGACTGTGGGGTGGTTATCTATCTTTTCCACTTTTCAGACAACATATCAATCTGGTCTGCGAACTTTGCCAAATCTTTATTGGCCATTCCCTCACAACTTCTTGCAACTGCAAGCAATCTTTCCGCCGCGGCAATAAGTCTGCCGAATACAGTCGCAGCACGTTTTGTAGTTTTCTTTTTCTGCACGCGTATGCCGTACGTCTGTACAACAACTTCGCCTGTAAGCAAATCGTAACAAGTACCGCTGTATGGTGCAACAGAATTATAGCCGTATTCATTTCTGATACAATCGGTAAATTCATCGCAAGACTTTTCCTCGCCATGATTAACAAAAACAATTTCAGGCTTTTTCTTAAATGTTTTAAGCCACTTTATAAGACCGTTCTTGTCTGCATGTCCGCTTATTCCGTCAAGCATTTTAATTTCGGCATTTACTTCTATATCCTCACCAAACAATTTTACATTCTTAATACCGTCACACAACATTCTGCCGAGCGTTCCCTCTGCCTGATAGCCGACAAACAAAATCAAACATTCTCTTCGCCACAAATTGTGTTTTAAGTGATGCCGTATTCTTCCCGCCTCACACATACCGCTTGACGATATTATAACTTTCGGCTTTTCGTCAAAATTAATTGCAACAGACTCATCAGTTGAAACGGCAAGTTTTAATCCGCTGAATGTAAGCGGATTTATACCGCTGTCCACCAACGCTCTCGCTTCTTCGTCCAGACATTTTACGTCACACTGTAAAAATATCGCGGTAGCCTCATTCGCCAAAGGACTGTCCACGTACACAGAAAAATCACCGTAACCTTTTACAAGATTTTGTTCTTTAATCTGACGTATATAGTATAAAAGCTCTTGCGTTCTGCCTACAGCAAATGACGGTATAACAACATTTCCGCCCCTGTCAAATGTTCTCTGAAATTCCCCCGCAAGCAATGTTATATAATCAGGTACTTCCGTATGAAATCTGTTTCCGTAGGTGGACTCTATAACAAGATAATCGGTATCGTCCGTATCATAAATCGGAGTCGGGTCTTTTATAATCGGTTGATTTGTATTTCCCACGTCACCGCTGAAAACTGTTTTCTTTGTAATACCGCTTTCTGTTATCCAAATTTCTATACAAGACGAGCCGAGCAAGTGACCTATATCGTGAAATCTTATTTCGACATTTTCCAAAATTCTTATTTTCTCATCATAATTACACGGACGGAATTGCTGAAGCACACCGATAGTATCGTCCATATCATAAATCGGAACATATTCTTCCCTGCCGGCACGCTTTGCTTTTCTGTTTCGCCATTTCGCCTCAGTTTCTTGAATATGCGCACTGTCCGGCAACATTATTTCGCATAAATCAGATGTTTCATTCGTCGCGTAAATTTTACCGCGAAAACCATTTTTGTAAAGTAACGGCAAATTGCCCGAATGGTCAATATGTGCATGAGTAAGCAATACACATTCAATATCATTTGGATTTACGGGGATTTCTTGATTTTCAAATATATCAGCACCTTGTTCCATTCCGCAGTCAACAAGAATATTTTTTCCGTTCGTTTCTATTAGCGTACAACTGCCCGTAACTTCGTGTGCCGCACCTAAAAATGTGATTTTCATACTAACGCACTTCCTTTCTATTTTATTTATACCACCAATTTCGGCTTTAGTAACAAATAAATTGTATTTTTTATGTTTTAATGTATAATATTTTTGAGGTGTTTGGTATAAAAAAAGAGCTTTAAAGCTCTTTTTTTATTTCCTTGAGTAAAGTAGTGCAACCTTCAAGTACATCATTGTATGTCACATCAAAATCACCTGTGTACCATGGATCCGCAATATCTCTCGGATTGTCGGACCAATCAAGTAAAAGGTGTATTTTGTTTTCGGTATCATTCGGTAACATACGTTTCATATTGCGTAAATTGTAACTGTCCATACCGATAATGTAGTCATATTTGGCATAGTCGGATTTTTTTAATTGAACCGCATATTTTCCGTCAACGGAAATACCGAATTCCGCAAGCTTTTTGCGCGTACCATAATGTACACCGTTCCCGATTTCCTCTGTACTCGTCGCCGCAGACGCTATGTAAAACTCATCACTAAGCCCTGCCTTTTTAACTAAATCTTTCATCACAAACTCCGCCATCGGCGACCTGCATATATTGCCGTGACAAACAAAAAGTATCTTAATCATAATTTTTTCCTTTCATAAAAAGCCGTAAAATGCCGTGGTTTGCCCGTATTTGCGGTGTCTTTCAAACGATTCAAAAACATGCTTGACAAGAGCGTAATCTGCAAAACACGGCAAATAAGGGCAAATCGAGGACACCGTTAGTAGTAAGATAGTAGTAAAAATCCGAGTGTTTACTACTAAGGATTTTTGGGGGTATTTTTGTATTTGATTGATAATCTTGCAAATACCTTAAGCATTTGTTCTCCAATAAAGTACATCCAAAATCATACACTATTAAAATGAAGGTTTACACAATACTTGAAACAGAGTTCCTCTCGGTATGTTACTATCTGAATTTATACTATTGTTTTAATCGCTCACATATTTCATATGTTGCGTAAATCATGGCTCGCTTCGTTCGTCAATACCCCTATATATTCTCATTCAGATTAGTATTAACGTATTCTTTTAATACCTTGTAAGACTGTAATTTATTATATAGTATTTCTCTGTTCATTTCTTTCCTTTTACGCAATTCTTCCTCAGGAGAATCGTCCTCAATTTCTAATTCCTTTTTTAACGTTTCCCACGGAATAAAATATTTTTCCTGTTCCTCCTTTGGTAATTTTAATACATCATCCATTTCTTTAGTGCGCTGATTCAGAATCTTGCGTTCTTTGTCAATATTTTCTTCGTCAAATCCGAAAAATGTCATTGCGTATAATATATTTGCCAACAATCTTGTCTTGCCAAATTTCTCAGCATTATTTTCATCAATCTGAAAACCAAGAATATTATCCCATGGTTCGTATTCATAACCATAAGAAGTCGGATGCTCATAATCATTTATCAGTTCTTCTATCTCTGAATCACTTAGTACATTGGCATCTGATATTTTCTCGAATTTATCATTTATTTTAAATTCGGTTTTGATTTCGTTTATATTATATAATACGCCGTCTGGCATAGGCTCACCGAAATTTATCCAATCAATTCCTAATATAACATAATCACTTATATTCGGGATACGATTTTTTAATTCTGTGATAAGCGATGAATACGACATATATACCTTGTCAACATTCACATTTTCATCTTCCTTTTTCAATACAGCCTTTATAATATCGTCAACCATGCACTGCATTAATAAATCTTTAACTACCATAACTTCTTCTTTCTTTTTTACGTTTCACATTTTTATTTTCCACTTTATCTTGATGGGTATCTTGGTGGGTATCTTGGTGGGTATCTTGGTGGGTATCTTGGCGGGTATTCTCCTCTTTCACTTATGAATTCTTCTTTATTGGTACTTATCATACTCATAAATTTCATTTTTCAATCAGAATATACCTTTCAATATTTATATTCCTTATAACTGAAGCTAACTCATCTGCAAAATCCTCTGTGTCAGTTATTCAAATTTTTCGAATAACTGAATTCTCTTATAATTCATTGCCTTTCATTATTCCACAATCGTATAACACATTTTACCTTTAAACGCCACTCCGTATTTGATAATATTCTTATACCCTTCTTCCCTTGCTTTTGATGCATAGTCACGGTCATTTATTTGCTTTAAAGCACATTTTGTGGCATCATCCGCCGTCTCATTTTTAACGCACACTTTAAATTCTAAAATCACTGCATTTTGTGCCACATCTTGCAGATACAAAACAAATCACTTTTCTTACTTTAAAGTATAGCATAAATCATATAATATATCAACGAGCAAAGTTTATTTTGTTACATTTTTAGTTTTAAATAGCAAAACGTATATTCTTACAAGATGTATATATTTGTAAAATTTTATGCTGTCTAATAAAAAATACTTTTCTTCTAACCAGCCTTACTCATTCTCATTCATATCAATTCCATCTATTTAATTATTATATCCGCCCACATATCAATCAATAAGGCCAACCAAATTAAGCAAAAAGTACCCAAACTATAGCTTGAGTACAGTCTGTATAATATATATTCAATATAGAACCCCAGATATCTTCTGGTTCACCACTTTTTAGCTTTATCATGTTTACAATCTTTCGGATGTTTTAGTTTCGTCATGCGTACTAACCCTTTTTGTATGAATCACTGGTTGTTTTTCGTGCTTTGTTATATATTACAGTAAATAATTAGATTTCTAATCATTTTAATATGCTTTATAATCATTTAACTTTACTTTATCGATGTATTATGCTATAATAAATTAAGAGGTGATTTATATGTCAATAAAATGTAATTTATCAACTTTAATGGGAAAACACAAAATGACAATACAAGATGTATGCAATCAAACTGGTTTGGCTCGTAATACAGTGTCGTTTCTATATCACGAAAAACAAAATGCTATTAGCTTTAAAACATTAAATAAGCTGTGTGATTTATTTAATTGTACAACTCTTGACATCATTGAATATATGGAGGACGAAAAAGATGAACCCATTAATTAAATGGCCCGGAGGCAAATCAAGTGAAATAAAACAAATTAAACATTTGATACCTGAATTTAACAGATATGTAGAACCATTTTTTGGTGGTGGTGCATTATATTTTTATTTAAAGCCCCAAAACGCCGCAATAAACGATATATCTGAAACATTAATGGATTATTATTCTTTGTTAAAAATCCAAGATAAGCAATTTTTGGAGTATTTAAACTTATATAATTTAAGTTTTAATAGCCTTGTTGACATATGCGAGTATAACTACTCTGATATATCGAAAATATTCTTTTCTTACAAGGATCAAAAATTAGAAGTCGACAACTTGAAAAAAACAGTAACTGCATTGGTATTAAAATTATTTGATTATGATTATTTTAAAAACATATCAAATTTAATTTTATCTGAAGATGAATTTTTGGGGTTTATCATAAAGATGTCTGTCGACAAAATAAAAAGAACAGTAACTAATGATAAAAAAGCTTCTTTTTCTGATGATGATTTGAAGAATAATTTAATAACCGGTTTTACAAGTGGTTATTATATGTATTTCAGAAAAATATACAACGATATAAATTTAGGACGCAATACAAGTGTTTCCAAACAATATAAGGTAGCCAATTTTTACTTTATACGAGAATATTGCTACGGCTCGATGTTTAGATATAATCGCCAAGGAGAATTTAATATACCGTATGGTGGTATATCATATAACAGAAAAAATTTTAAAGAGAAAATAGATAATATGTTCAACAATGAAGTGGAAGATGTTTTTGACGGTACTGATATTTATTGCACTGACTTTGAGGATTTTTTAGACAACATAGAACTGAATTCTGATGATTTTATGTTTTTGGATCCGCCATATGATACAGATTTTTCTAACTATGAAGGAAAGGATTTCACAAAAAAAGATCAAGAACGTCTTGCAGAAGCCTTAAAGAAAACCAAGGCACAGTTTATCCTTGTAATTAAAAATACTGAATTTATTTACTCGCTTTACAAGGATATTTTTCAAATTTTAACCTTTGATAATCAATATACTTACAATGTTCGTAGTCGCAACAATAGAAATGTAGAACACCTTATAATAACAAACCTCCCTATTTAAACTAAAGGGAGGTTTTATTCAAAGAATCTTGAATTCTCTTTTCCATTTCTAATCTATACGTATCATTCGCCTTTTGTAAATTACTATCCCAAAATTCGTGATATTCAGCCGCTCTTGGTGAAACCAAAAATTCAATTTTTCTATCGATAAGTATTGGCGGAAAATGCTCATAAGAATCATAATCCTCATCAAAATCTATCGCATATAATTGCCAACATTCATAAATAAATGGATCAATTACTGAATAAATAAATCTTAATGTTTCAAGTGAAGCCTTAACATCTTTTGGGATTGCTCCAAAATGTTGAATACTATTCCGAAGTTTTCCAAACCGAATAAAAACATCTTTGTTGGGTAGATGCATACTCGTAGTTGCCCACAATCTGTTAGGTAATTGAGACCATTCAATTGTATGCCCATCTTCAAATAACGATAATAACGACAAATTATCATCTGTTATTTTAGGAAATTTTTCAAATATAAGTAACGGATGTTCTTCGGCAATTTTTGCTTTTATTAATATTTCCGCAGCATGTGCAGCTTGTAAAACAGATAGTTCTGCCCACTTATCATTAACTATGTCTTGGTATGCGGCATGTCTATTTGCATGAGTTAAAGCGCCTAAACCAAGTTCTCTCATATTTTCCGCAACATTTCTTAATTCATTATTCATTGTTTTTACCTACGATTCTTTTTAATTCTTCAATCGAAAGAGGATTTTTTTGCCTATGTATCATCCGATGACAATTTGCACACAACGGTTTCATATTCTTTACCGCCTCTTCAACATACTGTCCAAAACCTTCATCTGAATACTGATATATAGGAACTTCATGATGTATTTCTATATATCCTTTGCCAAGCTCCTTATAAACTTCCTCAAAATCAAATCCACATACACTGCATGATATATGCCCATTCTCTTTAGTAAATTTTTGAATTACAGCATTACGTAACTTTGTACAACGTTTTTTATGTTTGGTTTCTTTGAAAATAGTTTTTCCTTCAACAACCATTTCCTTTTCATCATAAACTATTATCTTTCGTTTTTCTTCTTTTGTTTCGATTGTGTCAATAGAGAGCTTTTGAATATCATCATAATCAAAAGGATTTGATGATATATATTCCATGGTTTCTATATTATCATCTAAATATTTTTTCCCCGCTACAGTCAATGTATATATTCCTTTTTTAAAATCAGTAAATTCTTTCATCATATTATTATCGCGATGAGACACAAGATTTCTTACTTTTTGCGAAAACTTTGTATCCTTTCTCCCTGCTAATATCTCTGCGTCTTCTCCTTTAGGATGAAATATCATTGTGAGTTCCTTTATTAAATCAGATGTTGTAGCAGAATTATTTTTATTTATTATATACAAAGCAGGTAAAATTAATGCTTTTTCCTTTATACCCATCTTATATCCTCCTATTATTCTATTTTTTATCCCAGTATTAACTTTGCTAATCTTATTGCTAAAGATTATACATGTTTTGCAACGTATCTTTGTTCATGAATATGCAATGTGCTATTTCTTTACTCAGAATTCAACTTTCGAACTCATCCATAATTATTCATCTTTCAGAGTTATAATATAATTGTATCACATTTTGATTTGTTTGTATATAGTATAATATTTTTTATATGCAAATTTGGGGGTCACCTTAATAACATTGCGATGTAACATAGTTGGAACAACTTAACCTATGGGAAGATATTTCAATACATTAAAATATGAAATGATATATCGGCACTTATCACACATCGGATAGGCTCTACGCAACAATTGAAGAAACTCTGTATGTATGCTATGAGGCACACTAAATCCTGTAGTAATATTGGGTCGTTGTGTTACAAAAAAAGCTTATTGAGTCGTAAAATAAATGTATGCTAAATAGCAGATAGAAATTGTATTAAAAGAATATGAACACTTAAGCTCTGTTCAATCAGTCATAAATTTATTGAAATATCCATCAAGCAGCATCTTGTACCGATGGTATAAGAGAAAACTTATAGAACAAGAACAATATTCATTTGTTCAAAAAAAGACACCTGTATGGTGTCTAATCGCAATAAAATAGGATATGTTCATATATATTTTTTTCATTTGCTGAATAGTAGTAAAACTGTAGTAATGGACTTTTCCTAACGTCACGATTTGCCCCGATTTACAGAATCAAAAGCCGATACGTCTTTTTCACTCATACCATTGCCGTATGCAAACAAAAAGTATCTTAATCATAATTTTTTCCTTTCATAAAAAGCCGTAAAATGCCGTGGTTTGCCCGTATTTGCGGTGTCTTTCAAACGATTCAAAAACATGCTTGACAAGAGCGTAATCTGCAAAACACGGCAAATAAGAGCAAATTGAGGACACCGTTAGTAGTAAAAATCCGAGTGTTTACTACTAAGGATTTTTTTGGTATTTTTGTATTTGATTGATAACCCAAAATTTATAAGTTAAATTCAAACATTTTGTACTCTGTCCACCCTGTATCTTCATAAAACATTTCTTTTGTTTCAACAAATTGGAATCCGCAACTTGTATAAAGATGTTCTGCTGATTCGCAGGCACTAAGAACATCAAGTCGTACTGCTTTCTTATGCTCTGTCCTTGCAATGTTCAATATATTTTCTACCACGAGTTTGCCAACACCTTTTCTTTGTAACTTTGGGCTAACAGCAAGTGCATGGGGAGTTAGGACTTCACTGGAATCGCAGATGATGCCCCATGTACAGTTATCATATCCCTTGTTGTGTTCACTGTTTAAGATAACACAAGCATATAAAGTATCTTTTTCTGTCAAAGTATAGAGTTCACCTTTGATAAGGCTACTTTGAATAAATTTATCAGATGGATAAACACCTTTTTCCCATCCGAGATTTTCATTATTTACATTGTTCCTATGAATATCATCTATCACATCCCAATAAAATTGCTGAATAATATGAAAATCAGTTTCACTTGCTTTTTGAAATTTCATTTGCCTTTCTCCCGTACAAATTTTGATTTATCTGTCTAAACATTATACTACACTTTCTACATCTATATCAATTCGCAATCCATACAAATTTTTAACAATAAAAAAATAGACACCCAAGCCGTAGCCTGAGTGCCGTCTGTGCAACATTATCATATAACTCTGAACATCTTCTGAGTTATTAAATTTCTTCTTGAATTTTTATCAAGTTCATTTCTTGCATTATTCAAATCCTCCATACGTTTTAGTTCGTCCTCGGCATCTTCAAGGCCGAGATGTGTATAAGTGTTTAGTGTTACGCCTATGTCGCTATGCCCCATAAGGTACTGCAATGTCTTCGGGTTCATACCCGACTTTGCCATATTGCTGCAATAGGTATGTCTGCAAACGTGTGGCGTAATATTCGGTATCTGTATACGGTAAATATCGTTGTATCGCTGTACCATATGGTTAAAACGATGTTCCCAATGCATTGCTACAAGCGGATTGTTATCTTTATCATAAAACAAAAATCCGGCATATCCGTCAATCATTTTTTCTCTTTGTTGCGGTTCTCTGTCCTCAATAATAGCCTGAAAACACCTTGCAACTTCCTCGGTAATCGGAAGTTTTCTTGTTCCGGCATTGGTTTTTGTTGATTCAATTACATATTGCATATCCGATGTTCTCTGAAGTTGATGGTCAATATTTACAATTCGGTTCTTTAAATCAATATCTTTGAGTGTTAAACCGCAGAATTCCGATATTCTCATTCCTGTATGGAATAAGATATAAACCACTTCATAATACTTACAATAGCAGTTATCATCATGCACAAATTTCAAAAACTGTCGCATTTGCTCTCTTGTTATTGCAGTTCGTGTATGTGAATCATTCACCACCACTCCGGCAAGTTGAAATTCAAATGGATTCTTATTTAAAATATCATCATCAACAGCCATCTGAAATGCAGGTCTTAGAACTCCGCGTACCGACTTGACTGTACTGTAACCTTTGCCGTCACTCTGCATTTTAATAAGGAAAAGTTTTGCATCCGATGTTTTTATGTTTACTATTTTCGTCTCACTAAATTCCTCTTTTTTTAAGATATTCTTTACAAAGTTATAGTTTGCAACTGTACTGTGTTTTGCTCCTGTTTTTGTGGATAGGTATCGCTCTACAAGTTCGTTCACTGTTATATTTCTTTTCATCGGATTTAACTGCGATTCCAAGTCGTATCCTATCTGCTTTTCAAGTTCCCTCAGTGAAAGACACGGTTTCTTTCCTGCAGGTAATTTGTCCGTAGGTTCAAGTTTCCAACTGTACACAAAATGCGGTTTGCCTGCTATATGATACTTAAACTGATATTTTCCGTCTGCTCTCATTGACTCTCCCGCTCTCAAAACTCTATGTTTTGAATCGCGTCTTATTCTTCCTCTGATTCCCATTATCTGCACCTCCTAAGTTCCGGATGTTTTAAGATATACTTCTCAAATGCCGTTCTGATAATCAATCTTCGACTGCCATAGAAAACGATAAAATCATGAACCGTTTTTTCTCTGATAAGAGAATGAAACTTTCTTTGACTGAGGTTGAAATATTCAATCGTTTCTGACAGATTTAATAAATCCTTTTTCTCTGCTGTTGCTCTCTGCATAAAATTTCTTCCTTTCTATTCTTTAATTTTTACTTTTAGTTTGATTATAAGCTTTATTAAGCTTGCATTATATATCACTCTAAAAGCTCATAAAGTCAACTACTTACGGCAAATAAAATAAATTTATATCGTAGAAATTCGGCAGAGATGTTCCTCAAATTTAGGACGTATTATTAAATATCTGTTGCCGCTGTAAATAGAGAATACTCCGATATTATCTTCCGCCAGTCTGCGGATTTTTTTGACTCCGATATTGAAATATATACTTGCTTCTCTTATGGTAAGCATATATTTTTCTCCGAGTGTTATAGGTACATTTTTTTCTTCATTCATTGCAATCACCTCTGTTATTTATATATTGCGGTTCTCAAATAATAAAAATAATGCCCGTTAAGAAAATCAATCTCTAACGGGCATAAACTCAACTATTCACTTTTACCGTCCCATCTGTTTTCATATACTCCTGCTCTGTCATTTATAACAAAGACTCTCAGAAGTTCATCAGTCAAGCCCAGACAGCCGTTTTCATCACCTTTAAGGAACCCCTTATCCATCATTTTCTGAACAGTAGGTCTTGCCCATTCAGGCATATTGTCATCAACATAATTGTAAATCATTTTACTGTTCAGTTTATTTACATCAGCCTGTAATTTTGCTATTTCTGCTTTCAACTCCGTATATTCCTTACTCATAATTTCTTCCTCGCTTTCTGCCGTTTCATAATCCGGTCTGCAGAACTTTGTCCCCGTAAGATTGCTGATATAATATTCTTTTCTGCAGACACCGCCGCCGTTTGCAACAACTGCACTTCCGGCTGACGTATTCCCCTCAACAGTAGTGAAATAATCTCCGTCCACGCCGGTTACAATTCCCGTATGCGTAAATACCCCGTTATGATTAAATATAACAATATCGCCCCTTTTCGGATTTGCGTACAATTTAAAAAGTCCCGACATTGTCGGGCAATATACATACGGATAATGCTTCAATAATTGATGTGCCTTATCCACTCCGAAAGTCTTGGTGAAACACCATGTAACAAATACTGCACACCACGGCTGTCCTTGATATTCATTTTTTATATCACGCCAATACTTAGTATAATTGTTCATACCGGCATTCGCTGTTTTATCATCAAGCTGTGAATTACTTGACTTTTCCAAATAGCCGACTTCATTATCAGCGGTCTGAATCAATTTATCTATTGCAGTCATCTCTTACTCCTTGTCACTGTTAGGTGTATCGTATGTCAATGCACGTTTGCTGTCTGTAAATCCTGTTGTTGTAGGATCTGTAATTGCGTTATATACACTGACAATTACAAGGCTCAAAATGTACGGGCTTGAAACCGCCTTTATAAGTACTTCCCCCAATACCGACCACGAGCTCAAATCCTCGGCTGTAAGTCCGAGATATGCCAGTATCGGCATAATTACAGACAGCAATATCTGTGCCCAAAACATAGGATTTCTCATTCGTACTTTCCAGTTAATCATTTTACATATCCCCCTTCAGTTCATCAATTTGGTGCTGCTGAGATTTAAGTGTATTTTCTGCAATAGCCACTCGTTCAACAACACTGTTGTGTTTTTCTACTTTGCGTTCAAGCTGTTCAATTCTGTACAGTGTCTTATTGTTTGAAACAATACCTGCAATAATAGAACCGCCGAGCGTTCCTACAAGCGACAAAATCGCCACAACAACCGTACTTTCCATAGTCAGTACCCCCTTATCAGTTATTTTCTAATTTTTCTACTCTTTCGAGCAGGTCTTTTATTGTATTAAATATATCACTCCTTCCTACACAAAACGGCTTTCCGTCTATATAGATATATTCCGCTATATCTCCGTCTTCCGCCACTATATATACGGTTCTTTCGTCATCGCTTTCATTTCCCGATTTTGATGTTATGCTTATGTTGTCAATCCCCATTTCAACGCTATTTACATAAGAATAAATCTCAAGTCCCGTAACCTTACTTACGGACTTATCATAAAAATCAATCTCACCGCTTAATTTGGCTGATTCATTATTGTTTGTAATACAATATGATATCATTTTTGACTCGTAATTGACTTCTATTCGGCTATGAACCCAACAGTTAAAAAAGTTGTCTTTCCACGTCAAGTCACTGTTTATGTAATAATACTTTCCGTCTTTTGTACCTTGCGTGAAAACAACTCCCGTGCTGTCATACGAACCTCTGCTTGATTCTCCCGGACGCTGCACCAAATCAGACAGTCCTATATACCAGCGGTCGGTATTTATTTTCGTATCAAACTCAATTATCAGTTCTTTTGCATTAGCCGTATATTTTGAAAAGTCAAGATAAGCAAAAGCATACATATTCGCAGCATTTGAACCGGTTACAATTTTTTGATACTTGTTGCCGTCACTTTCTTCCGCAACGGATACAGTACATCTATTTATAGCATTGAATTTTGAAACACCGTCTGAAAAATCAAATTCAACAGACATTGACGGCAGTACGCCTACAACTTTTTTCTTCAGATACCCTTCTGTTTCAAGCATAGCCACATCAGCCTTACCGTTCCAATTTTGCTTGTCACCGGCAGTAACGTGAGTTTCATCACTGCCGATATGGTTATTCACTATATCCTCAAGTGCATCTAATTCTTCGCCTTTTGCCAATCGTATATCTTCCGGCATACTTTATCACCCCACGCTATTCCTTTACAAAATGATCTTTAGGATTATAATAAATATAATTGTTATCCGTACTCCAATCATTCCAAGAAAGCTTACTCACAATGCCGCTGCTGATACTCCACAAATATCTATGGCGTCCGTATACCGTTCCGTCCGGATAGATTACAGCCTGAACATTATATATTTCACTTTCGTCACCGGATTCGGCAGCCCACGACACTAAAAATACGGGTGCATTCGATTTATTCGGCAGTTGAGCGTTATTTCCGACCTGCACTATATCAGTCTTATATGTACCGTTTTGATACTGACTGTATGTAATTCCGAAACTGTCAATATTACTGCAAGTGCTGATATTATCTTTATCAAACAACAGCATAGCATAAGTGCTGTCCAATGTTGAAGATACCAATTCGGAGATTTTTTTATCCACTGCTTGCACCAAGTTCTGCACAAATGCGGTTGTTGCTATTCTCGTTGAAATATCAGATGACGGCGGAGTCGGAGATTTCGGTGTACCCGTAAAACTTGGTGAATTTTTATCCGCTTTGCCTGACAATGCCGTCTGTATGCCTTGTATCAGTCCCTGCACAAAAGCCGTAGTGGCAATCTGCGTAGAATTTGTACTGCTTGACGCAGTCGGTGCTGTTGGTGTACCTGTAAAACTCGGTGAATTTTTATCTGCCTTAGCAGACTCCAAAGTTTTAATAAGTGCGTCAATATTTACAAAATTCTCATTGAGCACCTCTACATTAATAGTGTCGGACGGTGCCGGCAGTTTAAAATTATGATTTGATGTGTATTTCATTTTTCGCGCCTCCTTATAAAAAATGTGCATATGGCTTATTATCTTTAAATACCACATATGCGTTTGCTCCGTTTTCTCTTAAATATACCTCATTGTTTTCTACATACAGCCACGTTCTGCCGTCATAATCTTTAACACCTCCCCATGTAAATATTTTTGCATTGCCCCATGTCCCGAGTTTTTTCTGTACTTCGCTCCAAGTATTGCTTTGGAACTCATAATTCACTTGAAGATGTGCGGGCTTAACTTCATCCACCGCTGATTTTATTTGTTCAAAATTATACGGCACTCCTTTACGTCCGCTAAATCTAACAGCCACTGTGTAATTTTTATAATCCTCGGTTATTGTACAGCCTGTCCTGTCATACATTAAAATAAGCTGTTCAAGTTCCGATTTTGTCAGAAGATTATTTCCTTGCAGTCTTGCAATTACTCTCGCTCGCTTAGTTTCATTATCTGCCGTAATTTCAGACAGTCCTACGTCTTTTTCATGCAGCAGAAAACTGTCCGTGGTAGTAATAAACAGACGCTTATCTTCATCAGAAATATCTTCCGAAACTTTATCAAGTATTGTTTGAACGACACTGTAAAAATCCTTTACCGTCTTTGATTTTCTGTAGTAATTCGGAAGTCTGTCAATCATTTCAACACCACGCTTTCAAGCACCGGTACCGCTCCGTCCGCTATTTTGATATTTTCTGTTCCGCTGTTGACCTTTAAATCCGTATAATCCTCAACACCCGATATTGATAATATAAGACTGCCGATTTTGGCATATGATATATATTCCTTTTTTATTGCCTCTCCCGACAAATAGTCCTTTAATACATTTTCAACTGTTGTCTGTATGTTTGATGTATTATCAGCTGTCAGACTAACTGATATATTTATCATAACGGGTGACGCACTGACCACTGTAACTTCTGCACCGATTGGTCTGTTTTCCTCAATGTGCTCTTTCACTTTTGAAATAAGTTCACTGTCTGCGGGACGGTTATCTGCATCTACAATTACTACTTTTACTGTTCCCGCTCCGTTCCAAAGCGGTATTACTTTTACATCTCCCACTCCGCTTACTTCTTTTGCCCATTCAATATAATGATATTTATTTCCGCTGACATTCGGACGTGACACTTTTTCAATGTATCGTTCCAATAAGTCTGCATCGCTCTCTGCATCATAACCGCCTGTAAAATCCGTTATATTCTGAACGGCTGTAATTCCGGGAAGTGTTATAGGAAATCGATTTATATCTCCTTTTTTCACATTGCCTGCACTTCCCGAAACAGTGCAAGTCGCACCGACTTCAACAGAACCGTTTTCAGTAATGCTCACTGTTTCATTAACTTCAAACAGGACATTATCCGCCGCAACCTTTGCACCTTTCAAAATCACCTCACCTCGGTTTCCGCTGATTAGCAGTGTACCTTTTGAATAAGTGGCTGTTTTACGAACTATATTCTGCTCAGCTGTCTTGCGGTCAAGGTATTCTCCCTCTGCCGTCACGGCAAATGTGTTTTCTGACAGTCTGCTTATCCTTTTCTGCAACAGATATATTTGTTCTGCCACCGGATAAAGAAGGTCATAAAAAAACGAGCCGACCGAAATATCATATTCTTCCGGCACGCTCGACAGCATATATTCAATTATTTCATCAAGTGTCATATGGTGTACACCTCCGCACTTTCTCCATAAGCTGTGTTCAATGTGAAAGATATTTTAAGTGTCGCTCCGACTTTCTCCGCAGAAAAACCGCTCATACTATAAATATCCTCGTTCCGCAAAAGTGCTGTTTCTATTTCTCTGCGAAGTTCCGATTCTGCGAAATCAAAGTTATATGATTTTCCTATCACCAAATCTTCAATATTTGCACCGTATTGTTTGTCTTTGTATATGGAGTATCTGTAAAGCTGTGTACGCATACATTTTTGTATCCATAACTTAAGAGCATTAATGCCCGATAAAATGACGGGATTACCGTCTTTCATAACAAATTCACCGTTACTGAAATCAAAATCAAATGTCTTTTTCATTATTCGGTTACTCCTATCACAACAAACTTGTTGTCGTTGTCATACGGCAATAAAACTACTTCTTTTCCAAGGTATTTGTATTCCGTATGATTGTCCCTCTCTTGTGTTTCATAAATATCAAAGACCGATTTTATATCACTGTCATCAAGTAAAATATTGTTTCCAAGCTGTATTACAAGTTTCGGCAGAGATATAATTCTGCCGAACATCGGTGTATATGATGACGGATTGTCTCTTGCTTTTATGTGCCTCGCTAAATCCGTAACTCCACTCATATCATTGTTCCTTTCCACGAAAAAAAGCGACTACCTAAGTAATCGCTTTATATTTTAATCTTCTTTTTCTGATTCTTCAATTAAGTCCTCAGCTTTTTTGCATCCGCCTTCTACCCATTCTTCAAATTCAGACTGTACTCGCACAGTCTGATTAATTTGTTCTTCCACCTTTTACACCCACTTTATTTTTATCATTATAAATACCTTATACTATTTGCTGTATTTTTCTACAACCTCATTGAGACATCTCTCGCTCTCTTCATGTGTATATTCTTTTTCAATTCATATATATCATCACATTTTAGATTGCCTTTCTTTTGCAAGCTTTTCAAAACACTATCATTTTTTTCGATTATCGTACAGCTATGAAATGGTGCAATAGCAATCACCTTATAACAATTATCTATAAACCGTTCTTGAACCATTAAATCATTTATTTCATGTACAATACCTTCATATCGTATATATCCGCTTGCAATTTTATTATAAGGGACAATATCTTTATTTTCAATAACTGCAACATGTTCATACTCTTTTCCTTTAATTACATATGGTAATGATTCATCTACTTCTAATAATAAAATGTCATCATAAATATCATCTGTTATCAGTCCCCAAACGCATCTAATATTTAATTGTCTACTATCCATAAGAAAGTCATCATTTTCTATCTTAATTATTGATGATATTGGATTATTTCCTATTCCTGTATTAAACTCTAATGAGTTATTGTATTGTTGACTAAAAACACTTTTAAACAGTTCACAAATAACTTCCTTATTATCAATTGCAAATGCTTGCTTGTAGAATTCAGGAACCACTGATAGCACAGCATTATGAAATTTATACATATCTTCAAAAGGGTCAATTTCTTTTATTTTTGATTTTTCTTCATTGATAAATGTACTTATTTCACTTATTGATTGAAAACGTTCAACGGGATTGTTCCTTAGACATGTGTCAATAATAATATCATAGATATATGCATTTTTCCAATTATATTTTTGTGAAATATGTTCTGCACCAGTACCACGATTTACATTTCCAAAAACATACCAATACATAATCTGAGCCATTGAATATATATCTGCTGCTTGTGTAACTTCATACTGATTACTTATTTGTTCCGGTGCCGAAAATTCTATATTAGCTAAACGTTCTCCTTTTTTTGTTTCATTATCTATTGGAAAATTATTCTTTTCAAAATGTGCAATTCCGAAATCAGTAAGTACAAATTTTTCTTTTTCATCCACCAATATATTTTCTGGCTTGATATCTCGATGTATAATTCCTTGTTTATGAATCGAATCTAATGTTGAAAAAAGAAATTCTACCAGACATTTAAATTCTTCCTCATTTACTTCACTCTTTTTCTCTTTATACTTTTTTAAATTTTTTGAATATTTAGACATTATGATGTAAGGCACTATAATCCCATCTCTAATTTTCAACTCATCATAATGTATCATATTAACAACATTACACAATTCATTTTTTAGATAATTTGTATTAAAGTATTCTGATTTAAATCTTGTTATTTTTCTTTTAGAATCTGATATTAAAAATTTAACCGCAACCTCTTTTCCATTTATCTTTGCTAAATATACTAATCCATTTCCACCTTGTCCAATTCTATTGCTTTTATTAAATTCTAAGGTTCCAAAAGTACTTTGTATACCTTTATGTTCTTCTATATATTTTATAAAATCTCTCTCTATTTCTTCTATATCCATTATCTAAACCTCATCTATAATTCTATGATATTTCGACTACATACACTTTATTTCAATCATTCTATCAACCTATAAATGCAATTAAGACCACTACAATATGAGTATTATTTCGATAGAATCACCTTTTGTTAGTTTTCCATAAAAAAATTCAATACCAATCTCTCTCAGATACCAATATATTATCTAAAGTTCTTTTATAATAAAGAAACTTGACTCAATTAATAAACAACTATAATTAGAATACCATAAAATTCATTTTAAATCAACTGTTCATTCAAGTTTACTCAACTCCAGTTTATCAAAATGCCAGCCGTCTTTATAACTGTGACTTGTGCTTTCAATTACATACTTTACACCGTCTACCGATATAACTTCTCCGGCTCTGGTATAGCTGTCATATTTCTCTACTATTTCAAACGAAAAAGTTTCATTCACCTTTGCATTTTCGTTAAGTTCGCGTTTTGCAACTGTATCGGCATTTTCTTTTTCGGTATCTATCTTAACTATTTTCTGCAAAAAGCCATATTTATCAATAAGGTCACGGTTCTGCAAAACCATCAATTCCTTATACACATTATCCTTTTCAGAGGTTATTTTAATAGAGTTGTACATCTCCTCAATAGACGTGCTATGGCTTACATTGTCTCTATAATCAATCGAATATCCCTGTCTTACATTACTCGCCACCTGAAATTCGGGATAAGCAGTCAAATCTCCGATTTTGTATATTCTCAATCCTTCCGGCACAAAATCAAAATTATAATTCCCGCCGCATTTTTCAAGAATATCTTTGAGTATATCCGATACGGTTTTATCAAAATATATCTGCTTTATATTTGCAGTCAATTCCGGCAGCATTACAATAGATACAGACAAATCATTACAGATTTCTTTGATTGCATTTGCTGCCGAAATATTTTTAAACTGATATGTCTGACTTGTTTTATTAAGATACCATCCAAGGTCAGCAATAGTATACTTATTACTGTTCTTGTCACCGTCATCTGCCTTAGTTATTACTCCCCGAAAAATCTCTGCATTTGTTACCATTCGGATAATATCGCCGACTTGCGGTGTGTACATCAAATCTTTCAGATATGCTGCATCAGTTTTCGCTATATCAAAAGACATTGTAGTTGCAAGTTCATATATACTGTTTTTCCACGATAGATTTCCTATCATTTCGGTTATATCGGTATCATTTGCATACATTCTCAGTTCATCAGTCGGCGTAATAGGAGTAAGGTTCTGCATTGCAGGATGAATGTTTTCCTTAACTCTGTTATTCCATACAGCCGTAGGTTCTTTTTCTCCGCCGTATGAATTTTCCGAATACATATAGCTTTCCATACTTCCGGAAGATGATGTTCCGTTCGACTTATCAGAGTATTCCGGATTAAACACATAATCATAATTACCGCCTGCAAAGCTCCATGTATGACTCCCCACAGTTCTGCAGTTGCTTGTCCCTCCTGTATTGCCTTCAACAGTAGTAAAACTGTTACCGCTTACAGAAACAATTATTCCGGTATGTCCCTCACGCAGAAATATATCTCCTGCATGAGGTGTATATGTACCGTTTGTAACTTGATGTTTTGAATGAAGTCTGCCGTTTTTTCGTGCCCAATCAATACAGTTAGGGCAGTATGAGTAATTAGGAACTATACTTGTCGGAACACCGCACTGTCTTACAACATAGCTTACAAACGCCGCACACCACCAAAAGTTATATCCTATATTCTCAACATTGTCGGAATACCAATGAGTGTATTTATTGTTATTTCCGCACTTGCCCCCTATTTCCTGCATTTCTTTTCTTGCACGTTCCGCAACATCAAATCCCGATGACATTATTCAAGCAGCCCCAATCTATCCAACCACACAATTACACGCAAATCATCATATTTTAAATTCCATCCTTCGTCCGTCCCGCTGAGTACACCCTTGTCAACAGCCTTTTGAACACTCTTTCGTGCCCATTCCGGCATGTTTTCATCAATATAGTTATATATCATTGGATTTGCAAGGGTTTCAACAAGTCCTACAAGGTATGCAACTTGTTCTTTGAGTTTATTAAGTTCTTCCATATCAATTTCATCCTCCGCATTGTTTTGGTCCTCATAATTCAGAAGATTAAACTCCTCTAAATCAAGTGTGTACCAAAGGTCACCGTCTGTCTTTATTGTGTATTTAAAGTCCTTGACCGCAACAGCCATATTTATCGGTGTTTCTGTAATAATGAGGCGTATAGGAAGTTTCAGGTCTATCCATGTATCAATTTTATATACATATTCCCACCCCTTCATTGACTTATCACGCAGATACGGATAATCTCTTATCGGGAAAAAGCTTGAAATAGAAATGCTTTTTAATTTCGGACTTCCTATCAGCATAAGTTCACCGTGCGATACTGTTTCAAATGTTTCGGTTGACTGTGGTTTGCTTATGGTAAACTGTGACGGCAAAACGGGAATTTTCAATATATCCGCTCTGTTATTTACGCTCAAATATATATCCAAATTCGCACCTCCGACCTAAAAAACCGCAAAGAAAAAAGCCGTCAGGAGTTGACAGCCACAAAAATCACATATTCTCCAGCACTTCAACAATTCTTTTTGCCACCTTATTTGCCAAAGTATCATCATCTTCACCGTTTGAATACACAGTAACATTTATCTGGTTTATTATGCTTGGTTTCTCATTTGCAGACACCGGTTTCATATAGTTCTGCAGTGTGTTCCAAAATCTGTCGAGCGGAAGAATTGCCTCTGCTCCGGATTCACCTCCGACCATAGGGAAACCGCCGTTCATACCGAACATTGTAGGACGTGTCATAATACCGCCTTTTGCGTACCATTGTATGCCGAGTTTCGGTATCGGTGTATTGATACCGGCAATACTGATAGTTCCCGTCTGCACAATATGCGGAGTTTTTATAATACCTTTTATCCCGTTCCATACATTACTTATTGTACTCTTTATTGAATTAAATACGCTTGACACTGTGTTTTTGACTGAATTAAACACATTCTGAAATGTTGTTCTTATGCTGTCGATTACTGTTTTAATTCCTTCTGTAACATTCGTTACAACCGTCTTTATATTGTCAAAAGCAAGTCCTGCGGATAATGTTATCGTATTCCAAATATTTATTATAACATTCTTCGCACCGTCAATTATTAATGTAATACCGCTTATCACATTCTGCACACCGTTTTTTATAGTTTCTGTATTCAATGTAAATATACCGATTATCACTTGGAACACACCGGATATCGTTGTTTTAATGCCTTCAAATATTTCTGACACTGCCGTTTTTATATTTTCAAAAACAGACTTTATGTTATCAAAGAACATTTGAAAATTCTGCTTTATTCCGCCAATAATATTCGATATTACCGTTTGTATATTTAAGACAGTATCGGATACTTGATTTTTAATGCCGTCAATAACTTTTTCGACAGTTGTTTTGATGTCATTTACAATCTCAGAAATTACATTCTTAACCGGAGCAAGTGCTACACTTACCGAAGTTTTTATTTCTGCAAATTTTTCAGTGACTGCGGTTTTTACCGAAGTAAATTTCTCTGCGATTTTGCTTTTTATTCCGTTTGCGGCATCACCGATTGACGATAACTTTTCTCCGACAGCTTCTTTAATTCCGGTAAACTTCTCACTTATTTTTGTCTTTATTCCGTTAAATGCACTTATGCATTTATCCACTATCGGTTTCAAAGCACCTTCATTATATGAATTTCTCACAAATTCAAAGGCTTTTGAAAAGGCACTGCCAAATACATCTTTTATGCCTGATAATTTTTCTTTGACAGTATTCAGCATAGGAGAAAGTTTTGTTTTTACACTCTCGACAACCTGTCCGAGTTTTCCGCCCGTGAGAGAGTTTATTGCATCATATCCGTTCTTGTAATATTCTTTTATTGCTGTCATAGTACCGGCGACTGCACCTTTTATTCCTCCTCCGTGTTCCTGATAGGAATTCTTGATGTTATTCAGTTTTGTTGATACCGTATTTTTAATACCGTTCCAAACATTTGCTGCCGTTTCCTTGACTTTGCCCCAAGCATTTGAAACTGTATCTTTTATCCCATTGAACACATTCTTTATACCGTTCCAGAGATTTTTTGCTGTTTCCTTTACCTTGTCCCAATGTTTAAAGAGCAGAACACCAACCGCAATAACCGCACCGATAGCAATAACAACAAGACCTATCGGTGATGTGACAAACGTCATTATTGCACCAAACACTCCCGTCACCACATTAAGTGCTTGTGTTGCGGCGATTTGAGCAATAGTTGCAGTTGTAAGCGGTGCAAAAGCAGCTGCCTGCGTTCCTGTCATGACAGCAGAAAATGCAATAAGTCCGTTCCTTATCCCCTCAACTACATTTGCAGCCGCAACGGCAATTTTATATGCGGTTACCGCTCCGGCAATTCCGGCAATCACAGGTGAAAGTGTGCTTGCAGCGGATATTACACCCGAAGCAATATTCATCACTGCCGCAAGTGAATTGCACAAATTCGGTACTACTACATTTGCAAGTGCCTGAATTAATGCAGTACCATTGCCGCTGAATGCGTTTACAATGCTGTTCCTGACATTATCAAACGCATTATGCAGTCGTTCTATTGCCGGCTGATTATTTTGAATTGCATTCTTTACAGCGTTAAATACCGTGCTTGCAGTATTATAAATTGTCTGAATTGCAGAAAACAATCCGTTTCCTATTGCAACAGTAACATAAGAAATAGCGGGAGTTAATGCACCGAGTCCGTCAGACATAGACTGAAGAACGCCTTTGAACTGTGATGAACCGAGTGCATCAAATATCGCAATTTTCACACCCTCGAACTGAGACTTTAAAAGTGTGAGTTTACCGCTTACCGTGTCATTCATAGTGTCAGCCATTTTTAAAGCCGCACCTTCCGAATTATTTATAGCGTCAGACAATGAGTAAAAATCATCCGGACTTGCATTCACGATTGACAGAAATCCCGACAGTGCATTTTTTCCGGCAATCATTGTTGCATACTGACCTTTTTGAGCATCGGTAAGTGTTGAGAAGCGTGTCTGAAGTTCGGGAATAAGCACAGATAAAGGTTTCATACTACCGTCCGTATTTACTGCAGAAATCCCCAAAGCCGACATAGCCGCATCTACTTCTTTGGTAGGTTTCGCCAACCTTGTCATAACACCTCTCAGAGAAGTACCTGCGTCCGAACCTTTAACTCCGGCATTTGCCATCAGACCGAGTGCCGTGGTGGTATCTTTCATTGAATATCCCATTGCACCCGCAGTTGCCGCAACATTTTTAAAGGACTCGCCGAGCAAAGATACATTTGTATTTGACTTTGACGCTGCAACCGCCAAAACATCAGCGAACTCACCGCTGTCACTTGCTTTCAATCCGAAAGCGGTCAAGGCATCGGTTACAATATCAGATACACCGGCTAATTCCTCACCGCTCGCAGCGGCAAGGTTCATTATTCCCGCAATACCGTCAATCATCTGCGATGAATTCCAGCCTGCCATACCCATATATGACATAGCCTCTGACGCTTCTATTGCAGAAAATTTGGTTTTAGCACCCATTTCCTTTGCTTTCTCGGAAAGTGCGGTCAGTTCTGCACCTGTTGCCCCCGAGATTGCGGATACGTTTGCCATTCCCTGTTCAAACTCTCTGCCGGTATTCACTACATCTTTGCCGAAGTCTATCGCTTGACGTACACCGACAAACGCTCCTACAGCTACTGCCGCCTTAGATGCCAACGAGGTTATAACCCCGCCTACTCCGGAAGACTGATTTCCGAAGTTTTTCATTCCAGACGTTGTACCGTTTAAACTGTTTCTAAGGTTATTGCTCGCATTGACAGCGGACTTCATATTGACGAAAAAATTACCGTTATTAAGGCTTAAAGTTGCACCTATATTACGATATCCCATGTGTAAAATTATCCTTCCTAATTTACAAAAGCATAATAAAATCCGAGATAGTTGTTAAAACTTCTCGGATAATTATTGATAAATATTTTATCTGTGATATAAAAACGGCAGTCTCAATTCCAACGGTTGTATTGTTCTCAAATTACAGTCTTCCGGGAGCGGTTTGCCGCGACTATCCAGATATTTGTTTGCCAGTTCAGGTGAAACTTGTGCATATACCGCTGTTGTCATAAGACTGGAATGTCCAAGGAATGCCTTGATTGCTAAGAGCGAGTCTCCCGCTTCAAGCATATGTACTGCTATTGAATGCCTGAAACTATGAGGAGAATATCCCTTTTGCGTGAACATCAGCGGGTACTGTTTCTTTGCTTGAGAAACATATTTTTTTACGATTCCCTCAACGCAAGATATGGTCATATGATCATGTGTCTGACTTGGGAACACATGGATATTTTTTGCATTGGCTGAGCTACAATCAAGATTCCTGCTGCTGATATATTCTTTTAAAATAGCCGAGCATCTATTCGGTATCACGACAATTCTTGACTTGTTGCCCTTACCGTGCAGTCTTATCGTTGTGGGTTTGTTAAAAGAAATATCAGCAAGTGTGAGATCACAAATTTCCTGTGCTCTTGCTCCGGATGCATACAGCAAACTTAACAATGTGACATCACGCTGACCGATTAACTTTGATGTATTTGGCAGTGTCAACAAAGCAGCAATTTCATCCTTTGTAAAATACTTAACGCCTAACTGCTTAGGTTGTCTTTTTACAGGTAAATCAATCACATCTGTGTAGAACGACAATGAACTTACAAACGCTTTTTTAGATGCAAATTTCGCAAATGATACTATTGCTGAGCGCCTTAAATTCCGTGTATGTATACTGCAGCCTCGCTCCTGTTCCAGATATAGCAGAAAGTCTGGAATGGTATCACCGGATAACGCTTGAAAAGATATCTGCTCAGGCGATATGTTTTTCTCTGCTTCCAAATATTTAAACAGAAGCTGAAAGGCATATTGATATGATTTGATTGTGTTAGAACTTAAGCCTTTTACGAACGGCAGATAGTTGGTGAAATAGTCTTCCATTATGGATAAAACTTCATTTACTCGTTTGGTCATTTGAAGCTCACCTCCGGGAAAAGACTGCCGATACCATCATTCATTCGTTCGTGTGACACCGTGTACATCATATAGTCATCAGTGATGTATTCTGTAGTGGCAACAAAATTGGAATGTCCCAAGTATGCCGACAGAAATGGTGCGGTATCATAAAAGCAGCGTCCTTCTTTTTCAGATTTCTGAAAAGAATTAAATGCGAAGTAGTGTCGTAGCGCATGAACGCATATCCCCTCTGCCCGGTATGTTCGCTTCATGTGCGGTATATTGGCTTTTCGTAAAACCTGATTGAACCAATGGCTGAAGACTCGATACCCATAAGGGTTATCAAAATCAAGCGGATTTTCAAATACAAAGCTGTTTTTGTCAAATCGGCGAATCCGCTTTTGATACAACTTTAGCATATCTGTTAAAGACTGATGCATAGGCACAAAACGTTGTCGTTTGTTTTTGGCATTTACAACCGTGATAACTCCGGTATCGAGATTGATATCTGTCCAGCGCAGCTCGAGCACCTCTGTTATCCTCATGCCGCAGCCAATCAAGATTCGGAGTATCAAAGGAAAGTATTCCTTAACGACAAAGACATTCATGTGTGATATTAAATTGTCTGCAGCATCAATAATTCGGGCGATTTCATCGTCTGTAAAATTATGAGCAACATAATCTGATGAAACACGAACACTCTCAATTTCGATTGCGGGTATTCCTAACGCATTAAGATATCGTGCAAATTGCCGTAAACGACTGGCTTCACCGGCTCGGCTCCTTGAACTGGTATCAAGCGTATTAATCCATGCATACTGAATGTCAGCTGATAAAATTTTTTCTTGATAATTTTGTTTGACTATAAAATCATCAAGCCTTTTGAATGTATAGTAATAACTTTCAGTAACTTTATCAGCGCTTTCAGCCAATTCTAAATATTGCCTCATTTCATCGGCAAATATGCTGCTGAAAGGTAATGATGACTGTTTCATATGCTCACCCCTTTCAGATACTCCGCAAACAATCCACTTGGAGGAGGTACAGCAAGAGCGCAGGTACGCAAATCTTCAATGGACATCTTAGTGTAAAATCTGGTACTTCCCGGATCTGTATGACCTAATATCACACGAATAGCGTCATAGGGCACTTTCTCAGCAAGAAGCTCGCTGGCAAAAGTGCTTCTTAAAGCATGAGGACCAAGATGCCGCCCGTTGCTTTCAATGCCTGCTTTTTTAAAGCAATTTGTAACGATAGCTGTAATACCGCTTCCGGTCAAGGGCGAATATGGGAGTTTACTTCCCAGAAAGATATACGGCTCCTCGGACTCTGGTCTCGCATTATTGATGTAATCAGCCAAAGCATTTTTAACATCATTAGGAATATTCAACCTGTGATGTACAGATGTTTTGTATTGGGTGAAATCAATAAAACGATTGTCAAAGTCAACGTTATCAAATGTGAGCATCCTAATGTCAGAATTGCGCAATCCCAGTCTTAATGCGAGCAATATGACTGCATAATCGCGTTTACCCTTTGTTGTATCTCTATTAATAGAGTTCAATAATAGTTCTATTTCATCCTTAGAGAATAACGATGGAACTTTCTGAGCCCTCCGGGCAACTGGCAAGACATCTCCAAAATTTGAATGCGCTAACCCGATTTTAACCAGATGAGCGAAAAATAGTCTTGCGGATGTGCGGAAACTCGGCTTGTTATTACTGTGCTTAAAAGCATCTGTAACCGTTTGAAGCGTTATGTCACACCATTGTGTGATGCCGTTTTCAAAAAAGCTTGTCAGCATGAAAGTGCAATCCCTACGATATTTGTATATTGTCGCTTCCTTTAAACTGCGTGGCTTTAATGAATTAATGAATGAATCAAATCCATCCTTAAAACATTCAGGCGGCTCGTATACCTTTAAACTTTTGCGATAATTACTCATGTAATCACTCCTATCTTTAATTTGATAGGATTATTGTATCATAACGGTAATAATTATCCGAGAAGTTTTAATGCAAACCATATATTTTAAGCCATTTTCTGCAAGAAAGGAGGATAATCGTACATATGGGATATAAAAGTTTATCCTACATATCGGATAAATTACGAGCCAAATTTTACGTCACCCACTCCCCAATAACGCCTTATACTTCTCCGTCTCCTCTTCCACAGCAAGCTCCATACTCGCCTTTAAAAATATTTTTTCAGACAGTGATAACCTTGCAAGCCTGTCCCAATCAAATCCCTTTTGAAGATAGAAATGAATAAGCTGCAGGTCACCGTCCGTCTGTATTAGTTTTTTACAGTTTCTACACCGCCCATATATCCGGCAAGCTTCATACACTCAATCGCAATCTGCGGTATTTCGCCCGGTGCAAATATAATTTCAACAATATCCATAGGTACTGCACAGCCGAATGCGTCCTGTACTTCCTTCGACTTAATGTCAGGTTCTTTGATACATTCATAGCACATATATTTATCACCCTCGCCTGCCTCCATATCATTTGCGTCACGGCAAAGTGCTCCGTCCGGTTCTTCAATCGTTATAACCGAATCAATGGACTTAATATATAAATCCATTGTCTTTTTAATTTTCTTTGACGCAATCATCTGCTCCTTACGTCGTAAAAGTTCTGATAATGTTAATTTTGTAGCCTTATTCATTTTAGTGTCCCTTCCTTTTTTTCTTAATAAAAAACAGCTATATAGCCGTTATTTTTTAGTGTCCCCACCATTATTTTTATACACACGGGTCAGCGATTGTATCAAGATACTTAAATCCGACAAATCCGCCCGAAAATTCATCTTCGGTAATTTTTCCGTTCTCAAATGCCTGAAGTGTAAGTTCATCAAGCCAGCATGACATAAGCTGTACTCTTTCTGTACCGCCGTTATCGGGGTCCTCCAATTTTGATATAAGCGACAATCGCTCATCAATACCCGCCGAAAGTTTCTCCGCATACGTTTTGCCTCTTGAATAAATCTTTTTTATTTTCGCTGTCCAAGTACCGGACACACCCATCAGTTTACTGTCGTCCCACATTTGCCCCGAAAAGTTTATCGTTTCACGGTTTGTTTTGATTTTTGCTTCAAATGAAGTTATTTCATAGCAAATACTGTTGTTCCACCAAAAATAGCCGTGCGTACCGCTGATTACTTTTCCAACAGCGGGAAGCTTTCTTTCTCCTGCCATTGTTTACTGCCTCCCTTACTCCATATTTATAGAAAATTTCAAATCCTCTATTGCATCACAGAATGTTACATCCGCCGTTACAAAAACATAGCTCCCCGTCTTTGCTTTACGAATCTGTTCATCACTGTACTCGGATATATCATATTTTTGTGCAAGCCAGCCACGCTGTGCATTAACATCTATATCCGCTGTATTTTCCGCATCGCCGTACAGTACGCCTTCTCTTACAAGTCCGTCAAAATACTGATTAATAGCAGCTACAAACATAACCTTATTGTCATAGCTGTTATTAATTCCGATATAGTTATTCTCAAATGCAGAACGAATATCGTCACGCATTAAGTCCATACCCTCAATAATTTTGATTTTCTTCATATCTTCAGTCTTATCACCGCTTAAGATGTGCAGTGAATTTACACCTCGTGCGACTTTTACTTTTTCGCCGTCATTGATAAGTATAAACTTGCCTTCGTCTATATCTTCATCGGGAGTAAGGCTCTCCGTTATAGAGTCAATTTCTGAAAGGACTTGATATGTCGCACTCTCTGTCATTGACAGTCCGGCAAGCAAGCCTGCAATTCTTGCACAATATTCATATGCCGAATATTTCTTTGCTCCTACTTTGATACCGCTCGTGGAAAAGTTAACAATGCCCTCATTATTTGCCGCAGAACAAGGTAAAACCGCTTTGAATGTCTTTTTTGCCGCTCTCTGCGCAATAATCCAATTCTGCAGTTCTTCCGTCAAATCTTTATGCGGTTCCAACCCTGGAAACGTCAGCCAGTTCCACGACTTATTTCTAAGGCGTGCCAAGGCGGCGTTATATGACTTTTTGAAGTCCTCGCCTGTTTCCGCTCTTTCCACAAGCACTCGTTTCGGTTTGCCGAGAAATATTTTATTCAAGTAGTCAAGATTTGCCGTTGTCCAGTCTGATTTCACAATATCGGCTTCATAGTTATATGTATAACTTAAATTTTCATCTCCGACTTTGGTTGAATCTTCAAGAATAACCGCTACAATTCCGTTCTGACTTCGTGTTACCGCAGTCTGTGCCTTCGTCTTAAATTCAATTAAAATTTCAGGTAACCCCATTTTTATCCCCCCGTATCACAAGTTCGCTCATTTCATCATACTTTTCTGTTTTATCCACAGCCTGAATGAAATTTATATCAAAATACACATACATTACACCCTTTTCAATTTCAAAATTCATTTCATGAATAGTCAGATGTCTGTCCATAATATCGAAAGTCGGGTACAAAAAAAGCTCTTTAATCCTGCTGTAAGCACCTATACAGTCCTCCACAGTTTCAAGAGCCGATATATATTTTAATTCTACCGAAACAGTAAGTTCCTCAAGTGCACCGCCGCAGCACTGAGGCTGTACATCTGAAGGATACGCAGAAACAAACACTGCCGGTTTTAAAAATCCCTCATCTACTTCTGAGGCAACCACGTTAAATCCGGCATTCGCAAGGATTTCCGCAGTTCGTGTCTGTATATCTTTTTCTGTAATCATCTGTCCTCCTACATTTGTATATCTTTTGTTATCTTATCAAGCAGTTTTTCTGCACCCGAGTTGAATTTTGCCTGTGCCTCCGACATTGATTTTTCAAGCATAAAATCGCCTTGTACATATCCGCCGGATTTAATGCCTCTTGCAGAACGCTGTACACGATTAAGTTTTCTGCCTCTTTCCCGAGTTCTGCCGCCGCTTACAATCTTATGACCGAGTTCAATAAGATGTGCATGCGGTGCTGTTGACTGAACTCTCACTACTCTCACTTTACCGCCCTTATACAGTTTTACTTTTTTCGTTCTCCATGAGCTGCGGAGTTTCTTTGTCCTTACCGGTGTAAGTGATTTCGTTCTCTTATTTACAGCACGCCCTTCTGCCATAAGGAATGCGTCTGCCTGACTCGGATAATTCTTCTCGCATTGCTTCATAGCTTTTTCAAGTTCGTCAAATCCGAATACATCAATATTCCTTGCCATTTCGGTCTTTCTCCTTTGCAACAATCTGCAATTCCGTATTGTTTTCACCTATGTTAAGAACAGAAACAATATCAAGAACCTTTAGTCCGAACATAATTTTCATATCCTCGGTTATATTCGGAAAATACCTTGTTGTAATTTTGTATGTGGTTTCTGCACGCAGTTTTTGTGACTCCTCATACTCACGTCCCGACATCGGAGAAACATTTGCCCATACGGCATACTCATTCAAAGAAAGCTGATGTGAATACAGCTGTCCGCCGCCTGCCGATTTCCACACTGCATTGCCTTTATTATCAGTCAGCACATACACAGAAGTTTCATCGGCATTAATGTCACTGCTTAATTTAGGTTTGAACGGAATCCAAACCGGTACATTTTCATTCATTGAATTTAATCTTTTATCAAGCGGTTTCAAAAATATAACCCGATGACGCAGTTTTGAAAAGTCCATTAAAATGCCGCCTTTCTGTATGGTCTCAGCAATGTATAAAATATACTCGGTACGCCGTTTTTAGTTCCGTCACGTTGTTCAAAGAAATATCCTATACACACAAGCATAGCTTGTTTATAGCTTTCCGGCAGTTCATCAGGCATTGCAAGTCGTGTATAATTTTCGCACATTTCTCCTGCTAAGAGAATGAGTATTCGGAGATAGTCGTCCTCTGCGTCAGTATCCAAATGCAGATACTGTTTAACCTCTTCAATCGTCAGCATTTTCTTCTTCCTCCGTTTTGGATTGCACTGTTTTAGATTTAGTGTCCCTTCTTGTTATTTTAGTGTCCCTTACTTCTTCCGCAAATCCGCACTGAACCAAATCTTCGCCTATTTTCTTGTCAACATCAACAGTTTGACCTTCAGAAAAACTGAAGGTCAGACCCGAGCATGAAGTTGTTATCTTTATTTTCATTTTACCCTCCTATTATTTCATCTGAACAGTTTTAACCGATTCAGGCAATATCAGCTTTCCGTCCAATCTTTGGAATACACGGAAACCGACTTGTCCGTTCTTTGCAAAAAGTTCATTCAATCTTTGGAATGAACGTCCTTGTCTGTCAGCCACCCAATAATATGATAAATCACCAAACAGCAATATCTTATTGCCGGACTCTATCTCAGGCATATATGCAGAAGTATGTATCGGACGGTTAAGAATTGTATCCGGCTGTCCTGCCTGCAGACCCGGCTGTCATAAATACTGACCGTTACTGTCTTTAAGTTTTCTTATAGCCTTTATTGTACTGTCGCTTGATATAAATACGGCATTCTTTCGATACGGCGTTCTAAGGCTGTGATATAGGTCAATTATTTCGTCTGTTGTTATTGCATTTGACGCAGCAGATGTAACCCCTACTTCAGCCGTATTTAACACACCTGTCGGTTTGCCTGTACCGTTGCCGTTGATAAATGCCAATTCCTCTGCTGCACCCATTCTTCTTGCAAATTCCGATGATATGTATGTTTCAAGATTAAATGCGGAGTCATTGAGCAGTTCTTCCGATACTTTTATAATCGTACTTAGCTTATGAGCTCCAAGAGATACCGTTCCGAACTCATCATCGCTTTCAGTGTATTCTGAACCTTCATCTGTCCACACAGCCTCACCGTGAGATGCAACTACCGGAATCTTTTTATCACCGTTTGCACTTGGTATGATTGTAGTTAATCCTCGCATAATGTTTTCATCGGCAAGTTTGTCAATAAGAACTGTCTCGTATTCGTCCGGAACAAGATATCCGCCGTCACTGTCAGTACCAATCTGCAATGTATCATGCACCGAATATGACAGCTGATTATTCTTCATAAGCTTCCAAAATGCCTGCTTATATTCGTCACTTGCTCTGCCTGTTTTTGTATTACCGTTCGTTTTAGGTGTTTCAAGAACGGGTGTATTAACCGGAGAATTCAGTCTTTTTTCCATCTCTGCCTGACGTTCTAAAATGTCTATCTCCTTGCCGAGAGCAACAATTTCACTTTCCATTTTTTCATATGTTTCCACGTCCTCTGCCGAAAGCATATCGTTTTCTCGTTTTGCATTATCAAGAAATTTCTTTGTTTTTTCCCATAACGCTGCTCTTTTTTGTCTTAAATCAGTTATTGACGCCATTTATATTACCCCCATTATTTCAATAAATTTAATCTTGTTTCAAACTGTTCTGACGGAATACAATACTTTGAATCTTCCGGCTTAACTATCGGCTTAAGTTTCTTACGCATTGCGGCAATGGTATTGGTCACCATTGTTGTTTTGTCAAAAATCATATCTTGATTATCAGTGCTGTCATCATTGCCGTATAGGATTTTGTCGCAGAACCCCATATCATGTGCCGAATGTGCATTCATCCATGTTTCTCCGTCCATCAAATGTGACAGTTTGCTTCGTGACAGTCCGGTCTTTATCTGATAAGCATTTATAATTGATTCCTTTACTTCGTTAAGAAAATCAATACCTTGTTCAAGTTCCGATGCTTGTCCGTAAAGCATCATTGAAGGATTATGTATCATAATCATTGATGTCGGAGACATCTCAACCATATCCCCAGCCATTGCAATTACGGACGCCGCACTTGCCGCAATGCCGTTTATTTTAACGGTAATTTTGCCGTTATGTTCTTTCAGTGCCGTATATATTTCACTTGCAGCAAAGCAATCACCGCCCGGACTGTTTATCCATACCGTAATATCACCGGCGTACCGATTAAGTTCATCACGGAACATTTTCGGTGTTACATCATCGCTGTACCAGCTTTCTTCCGCAATTACGCCATTTAAAAAAAGCACATTTTCTGTGCTTTCATTTTCTTCGTCTATTTTGTTTTTAACAGTCTTGAACCTCCAAAATTTACTCATTTTCACTTTCACCCCCGCTGTTGTAATTTCCGGCATTATTTATATCAATCATATTGCCGTTACACAAATATCTGTCACCGCCAAGTTCTTTAGGTATTTTATTCATATCCTCCAATTCCCTTATATCGTTTGCACTGTACCATCCATTCTGTCTGCCGATAGCATATCCGCTCATACGGCTTTTAAAATCCCCTCGCAGCAGTCCGTCAACATTGAATTTTACGAAGTATTTTTTCTGTTCTTCTTCTGTCAGAAGCTGCTGAAATATTGTCTGCTCTATCCTCACAAGCCACGGTCGGATTGTATTCGTTACAAAATCAAGCGACTGCTGTTCTATATTGTTAAAACTTGATTTTTCCAAATCGGCAATCATATGCGGAGGAACACGAAATATTCTGCATATTTCATTCACCTGAAATTTTCTTGTTTCAAGAAACTGTGCCTCATGAGGATTTATCGAAATCGGATTGAATTTCATTCCTTCTTCCAACACCGCAACCTTGTGTGCATTTGAACTTCCGCCGTATGCGTCATTCCATGCGTCACGAACTTTTTCCGGCTCTTTCAAAACTCCTGGATGTTCCAAAACTCCGCTTGGTGTACCGCTGTTTGAGAAAAAGCTTGAGCCGTATTCTTCGGCAGCAATAGAAAGTCCTATCGCATTCTTAGCCATAGCAATCGGTGAATATCCGACAAGTCCGTCAAATCCCAATCCGACTATATGCAGAATTTCATCTTTGCGAAATACAAATGTCCCCTGCTTATCACTGTTATATGTGTAATATATTTTTGTGTCCGCACCTCTGTCTATACGCATCTTTTCCGGCATAAGCGGATACAGTGCCGTAACCTCACCTTTACCGTTTCTGATAATCTGCGAATACGAATTCCCCCATAAAAGCAGATGTGACATCATAACCTCACGCATTATGAAACTGTTCATTTCGGGATTGGGTATATCGTGCAGAAGTCTGTACAGCGGATGCGTAAAGGCTCGCTCTTTTCCGCTGTTCGTGTATTCATAAAGATGAATCGGCAGACTTGCTACCGTTTCCGATATGATACGAACACACGCATATACTGCCGTTGTCTGCATAGCCGACCGTTCCGTCACAGATTTTCCCGACCACGTTCGCCCGAAAGGAAATGAACGTCCTCCTCCGATACTGTCACCCGTATGATTTTTAGGCTTGTCTCTTGGTTTGAATATTGATTTTATAACCCCCATATTTCCTCCCATAAAAAAAGCACCTCTGATGAGATGCTAAAAATCTATTTATTTAATTTACCCTCGAGTAATCGGGATGGAATATCACTTTTAACAATAAAACTTATCAATAATCCAACAAATGAAATAATGCTAATAATATCATTAAACATAGACACCCATCCAACTTTTTAGGCGAATTTTGTAAATCAAATCGCACGCGTTCCCCTTTTTTTATCTTTCTATTGCGTTTTTGTTTTGCTCTTCCCAATTCACATTCAACCTCATCTTAATTGTAATTATATTTTTCAATTCGCACTATTTACTTTTAAAATATATACATATTACTCACTGAACATATTACTAAAAATATCGTCACCATATTTATTATACAATTTTGCCGCTATTTCATAGCAATACTCATCATCCCTTTGTGATATTACAACTATGTTCATTATTTTTTCTTCTGACACAAGAGAATATACTACCCTAATTCCGATACCTTTATATTTTATTTTGAAAAATCCAGTCAAATTATTTCCACCTTTGTTTCCCAATGGCTTACCATAACCATGCGGAACAGGCAGAGGATTTGTTCTTACTTTTGCAATCCCCTTTAATACCTGCCCTTTCAGTGAATTATCTAATTTCGCCAAATCTTTCTTTGCTTCATTTAAGAATTTAACTTGCCACATTATTCAAACTCCACATCATCTATACCATTATATATTTCTTCTTCTGTAAAACCCAACTCAGTAATTACATCGTTAAAATCTGTGGTTTCATGACCATCGCTCATTCTTTCATTCGCAATACCAAGAAGCCTTTTCTCTTCGATTTTATCAAGTAATAGTTCCATCTTTGCTGCCTTATCTGCCATTTCACGATAATTGTCAATAGAAATAACCAACGCTGTCGGCTGATTATTTTTCAGTACAATATATTCTGTATTATTATTTTTTACGTCTTCAAATATCTGTGCAGTTTTTCCTTTACTAAAATCAGAAATAGGTATAAGTTTATCGGCAAAATTAAGAATTTGATTATTAATAGTTCCCATACTAAAAACCTCCTGACATATATAGTATTATTCTTTCTATGATTATTATACTCAATCCGAGTCAAAAAGTCAATAAATTTACCTAATTATTTTTATGTTAATTTATCTTAAAATACAATAATACCCCTACTGTCATAAACACTTCCCTGCTGTCCACCGTTACGAACTGCTCTGTCGAGTGCCATTACCGCTGCAACCGCACCGTCTATTCGTTCGGTACTGTGTTTCTTAGAAAGTTTAATATTTTCTGCCGAATCTGTTTCTACGCATACATTATCAAAATTCCATCTGAGTACAGGATGATTGTTATGTATAATCTTTTCTTTCAGAACAAGCGAGTAAAGTTCCTTTGTCGGAGGTGACATATCCTTAAAGCCTTGTCCGAAAGGTATCATCGTCAATCCTTCATCCTGCAAATTAAGAATTATCTGCGTTGCATTATATCTGTCATATGCTATTTCACGCACAATGTACTTGCTTGCAATATCCTTTATATCAGCCTCTATTCTTCGGTAGTCAACTACATTCCCCTCTGTTGTTCGTATAAATCCGTTTGCTTTCCATACATCATACGGAACATGGTCACGTCGTACACGCTGACGAAGATTTTCTTCCGGTATCCAAAAATACGGAACAATTATATATTTTTCTGTATCGTTTCTCGGAGGGAACACCAAAACAAATGCCGTAAGGTCAAGTGTTGTTGAAAGGTCAAGACCTGCATAGCATTCCCTTCCGATAAGTGTATCAAGATTTATTACTTCATCGCACGCATCCCATTTCTCCATCTGCATCCATCGTGTTGACTGTTTAACCCACTGATTAAGGCGGAGCTGTCTGAACAGATTTTCCTCAGCCGGATTTTCCTTTGCCGACAAAAATGCGGCACGGACTTTTTCGATGTCAACCGTATGTCCGAGCGAGGGATTTGCTTTATACCAATTACGCTCATCTGTCCAGTCATCTGTATCTTCTATTCCGTATATAACAGGATAAAATGTCGGATCAATTTTTCTGCCTTCCAAAATGTCAACTGCCTTTTGGTGCTGTTCAAAACATATGCTGTTTCGGTCTGTTCCGGCAGTAGTTATAAGAAAGAACAGCGGCTGTGTTCGTGCATCACCTGAACCTTTTGTCATTACATCAAACAATTCACGGTTCGGCTGTGAATGCAGTTCATCAAATATTACGCCGTGAACATTAAGACCGTGTTTTGTAAAAGCCTCACTCGACAGCACTTGATAATATGAATTAGTCGGTTTATACACAAGTCTTTTTACTGACATAACAGGCTTAATTCTCTTTTTCAAAGCAGGACATTGTTCGACCATATCCACCGCCACATCAAACACAATACTTGCCTGCTGACGGTCACTTGCACAGCCGTATACTTCTGCACCCCATTCACCGTCACCGCATGTAAGATACAGCGCCACTCCTGCTGCAAGTTCTGACTTACCCATCTTCTTCGGTATTTCAACATATGCTGTGTTGTATTGTCTGTATCCGTTCTCCTTTACCGTACCGAATACATCATTTATTATTTTATCCTGCCACGGCAGCAATTCAAAAGGCACACCCCGCCATTTGCCTTTTGTATGTTTAAGTGCATTTATAAATGTAACTGCACGTTTTGCTTTATTTTCGTCATACATTACTTTTTCTCTCCGCCCAATGAAAGAAGCTGTTCCATTGCGTCATCACTGCTGTCATTGCCTCTGTCTGTTACAATTCTTGACCTTGACGCAGGAGTAAGACCGAACTGTTCACAGAACTTGCTCATCTGTTTCATATACTGCTGAGCAATAGATACCTGCGGCACTTGCTGCCAATATCCGCTCGGAGTTTTGACAATAGCACCGTGTCTTGATATAAATTCTTCTGCCTCTTTCCAACGTGCATAAGCTTGGCAATATCCCGCAAAAGCCGCCATATCAACTTCTGTTAGAATACCGAGCTGTTCCATCTGTTTTGCAAGACGTCTCCATTCCTTTTTCGCATCATCTTCAAGCCATTTCGGACAAGACGGTGCACGAGCCGCAGGTTTCGGCTCATTTGCGTTTAACTGCCTCTTGCCCGGATTACCCTCAAGCTGTTTTACCGCCGTTGGTTTCGGCTTTCTGCCCCTCTGTGCCAAGCGTATCACCTCCATTCGTATAAATTCTTAGCATTAAAAATTTTCATACAAAAAACCGCCATTTAAGGCGGTTTAAAAATTGTATTTTCTTATTTTTCTGTAATCATAATCTCATATTCATAGCTGTTTAGTTCAAAAAGGTCAACTACTTTCCATAAATCATATTGGTCAGGAATATCTTTAACTGTTCCGCAGAAATAAACGTCTGTATGTTTTTCATTAACCAATTTTATTGTTGCGTTTCGGTTGATAAGGCTGTAAAGTTTCTTTAATTTTAGCATTTTGTTTTCCTCCGTTTTCTCTGTCTGTTTATCTTTTTGTTGTACACATATTACCGTTATATGAGGACTTTATCAATACCATTACTATACAAAAAGTACAGCCTTTATTTGTGTATATCCTACCCTCGCATTCCCTTAAAGTTATAGTTTCCTTTACGAATTTCTTCAATGTCGGCATCTTGTGCCTTTTTGTATTCCGAATCGGCACATTCTTTTTTCTTGCAGTCCATACAGATACATTCGCTATTAAACATACTCTGAATTCTACCGTCTTTTAAAGACTTTCCGCATCGGTCATAGTTTTTCTGTGTAAAAAAATTATCCATCTCAATTCACCTCCGCCATACAGCGGTCAAATGCCGTCTTTAATTCCTCCACGGGCATACCGTTAGATTTATACCCGCGTTCTATTCCTCCGTAATAATACTCTGTCGGCATCTGCATCTTTTGACAGTATTTATCATTCATAACATAGAACATCGCTTCAATCGTATCTTCGCCGTTATCAATTTCCACAGAAATGTTCTGCTTGATATAAAAGCTCGGATAACCCTCATAATGGTCAAGTGTCTTTTCGCACTGTTCTGTAATAAACCAAAGCAGAACAGGCACTCGGTCTCCCTCAGATTTTTCAATGTTGGCAAAGCCTCCGCTCCTGAATGTGAGCCGATAGCCGTTTATGTACCCCACCTTGTACACTTCAGCATGCGGACATCTATATGCCATCTGTTCCAAATTAATGTTTGAGCCGTATGCTCCGTAGATTTTTGTTTTCATAATATTTCGTCCTTTCTGATCGGTTGATTTTTATAATACCGCTTCTACTGCCATAAGGACGGCTTAAACCGTCCGTTGGCTGTAACTGCTAAAGACTTATTTGTCTTTCTCTCTCATACTGCGGTGTATAATTTCAAGTATTTCATTCTGCTCCTCTTTGCCTACACCGATATTTTCAAGTGCCTCGTGTATTCCGCAGTCAGGACAAATCATTGTTTTGTTATCTGCTCTTGATAATGCAGGTCTGCCTGTGTATTCCTGTCCGCATTTAGGACATATGGCTGTTTTTATATCTTCATACTTCTTCATATCATTGTCTCCTTTTTGCTTTCGTCAATAGCGTGTAACAGACGTTTGGAATCAAATCCGAAGTTTCTGTATCCCCAAAGGCAAGTCATAACATAACTCATTGACGGAACACCGCTCGGTCTGTTTTCGTCCAATATATATGCAAATGCCGTGCGTTCACGTTTTTTGCCCGTCTTAATTCCTGTCACCGTTACTTGAAATTCCTTTTTATAATAATATTTCGGATACCCCTCGTAGCGGTCAAGCGACCGTTCGTCCTCTGTTGTCAACTGCCACACGGCAACGGGAACTTCCGCACCTTGTTTCGGTTCAACTGTCAGATAAGAGCCCGTTTTGCTTTTCTTGAACATCAACTTGTAATTCTCTATAACCGCAGTTCCCATAAGCCGTGCCGACGGACAGCGATACCGCATTTGCGGTGTATAAAGGTTACTGCCGTAAGCTAAGTAATACCGTTTCATTCTTATCATATCCTTTCCGAAGGAAACACCCTTCTACCACCTTAAGACCGCCAAATGCGGTCGCAGTTTTAAGGTTATAGGAGGCTGTTTTCTTCGGTTATGCCATTCTGCCGTTTCTAAATGATGCATCTCCGTCAAGGTGTTTTGTAAGGATTTCTCTTGCCGTCGCAAATTCTTCACCGATAAATCCAAGTCTTAAAAGCCATGTTCTCATTGCGTATTTAGGATTTTCAGTCTGCTGTGGTTTCGGACTTGCTGACTTTAGTGTTTTTGCCATTTGACTGAGTGCAAGGCAAAGCTGAATGTAGCTTTTTAACTGACCTGCGTGTAAGCCGTTTTGTTTTCCGTCTGACGGAGCATCGAATTGAAAAAGTCTGAATTCAACCGTTCCTTTTGTGAAAGTTGCGTGCAGATTCAGCATATGGTATCTGCTGTCGTTGTAATGCTGTGTTCTGCCGTAGTTTGCACCGTTTGATGTGTACCAAATATCCGCTAATTCCGACATTGTTCTTGGCTTTCTTCTGTTGAGATTATCAAGAAATTTCGGACTTACCATTCTGCAGTAATTGTTTATTCTGCTCTGTGAAATATTTAATGCACTTGCTATGAGGCTTTCGTGGCTTGCCATTATGTTTGCAAGATTTCTGAGTGTCTGTGCCGTGTGTCCGTTAGCACCGATATGAATATGTACACCACATCCTCGTGTTGCATCGCTTTTGGCTTTTGCTTTTCTGAGTCTTCTTATAAGTTCCTGCAAAAGCGGAATATCTTCGTATTTAAGAATCGGCGTTACCATTTCGCATTTCTCACTGTCAACCCCTGCAATGCTTACATCTCTTTGGAACTTCCACTCTCTGCCCTCCGTGTCCCAAGCTGACCAAGTGTAATAACCGTTTCTGTCTGCTGTATATTTGTATCTGCCTGTTCCGAAATAGTCTGCGGCTATTCTCGCAGCATTTTCTCTTGTGATGTTGTTCATTTCAACCTCAACACCGATGGTCTGTCTTTTCATTTCCTCAATCTGAATTCTTGTTTTCTCGTTCATTGTATTTCCTCCGTTTTTTAAGGCTTTCTGCCCTTTTGTTGTAACACATATTACCGTCATACGGAGATTATATCAATACGATTAGTACACAATAATATACACTGTAATTTGTGTGCATTACGGCTGTCGATTGAGTTTGTGTTTATTTTTCTTATTTACATCGCTACGGTCTGCCGTAGCGAAATGCACCGTCACCGCTGAGATTTCTCATCAGTTCTTTACGGAGCGGTTTATATTCAATACCTGATAAACCGATACGGTTTAAGAATGTACGCATTGCAAATTTTTCGTTGTCAACCGGCTTATCCTTTGTATTCACTCTTACAGCTTTTTCTGCCATTTGGTAAAGGGCTTTGAAAAGTGATATATACAGTCCAAGCTTTTCATTAGGAATTACACTGTCAAACCAGTCAAACCATATTTCATCCTTGTTCCATTCAACTTTCAGTTCCTTATCCGTACCGACTGCTTTTTGAAACAAGGTCATTTTACCCGCAATAATCGCTTTGAGATTTGCAATTATTTTATCATTACAAGGTTTATCGGATAATTTTGCAATCGGCAGTCCTATTGAACAGCCTATTGTTTCACTTTCAAAATCTTTATTTGTATCTGAAATATCAACATTTTCCTCATTCTCGGTTTCATATCCGCACTCATACAGCTTTTCAAGTAAATGCTCAACTTTATCATTGTCGGTGTCGTTTGAAATTTTAAGTGTTCCGTCACTCGTAACTGTACAGTCGTCGCCAATTTGATAAGCAAACGACGGTGCTCCAAGATATTTAAACTTTTCTCCGATTATATTGCTAACTGCTTTTACGAGAGCCTTTCTTTCCGTTCCTGTCAGATTATATTTAATCTCCATTACGGTAATCCTCCTTTATTTTTTCGTTAAGCACATATTACCGTCATGCAGAAAATATATCAAGGTGTATAGTACACAATATTACGTTACAGAATTTGTGAGTTCAGCATAGTGAGCAATTCCGTTCAATACATAGAACACACACGGGAGTGCAACACCATTTCCCCACATTGTATATTCCGCACTGTCGGAATGAGGATTTTTAAGCCATTTTATAATCTGATTTCTTGTTTTCGGCTTTGTACTTTTACAAAGTGCTTTTCTGTGATTTTCAAAAATGTCCGACCATTTCTGAATTTCTTCTTCCGTAGGATTTTCTGTTTCCAAACCGTCACACCACCATACAGGGAACCCTTGCAGCAGAGAACATTCTTTAGGTGTCAGACGTCTTACTATATATTCCGTACCGTTTGTATCATTTACAAGCGGAGGGTCTTTGTAATCGCTTGCAACAAGTGTATTTGCACATTCTTTTTCGGCACTTGTAAAAAATGATGCCTTGCTTGCCGAATATGCAGGTTCAGCTACCGCTCCCGGACCTTTTGCCACCATTGTCGGCTGTTTCTCTTTTTCTATTGCAAAATCATATAACGCATTTTGTCCTTGATTAAATGCAGCACGGTCAATTCCGTATGCAACCGCATGCCGGTCAACTGTATTTAATGTAAATGATGTATCCTGATTAAATCCGCTGCCGTTTGGTCCGTTTTTCTCCTTACGTCCAATCATTGAACCCTGTAATGCAACAACAGCCATACCTCCTTGATTAGATGACGGATTTACACCTCCGCAATCAATGGTACGAGAAGTATCTGCCGCATATATTCCGCTGTTCGGATTGTCAGACTTCATCGAATTGCTGTCGTTTGAACATATCCCGTACACTTTCGGTTCAAATAAGGTCTGGTCATTATTACAGCTTAATGTTGCCGACTTATTTTCTTGTATCAATGCACCTTTACCGCCGCCGTCACATCCGCATCTGATTTTTAAAGTTTTCGGTGTATGCACAACAAACGGCTGATTATTACCGCCCGTTCCGAAAGTTGCAAGCACTGTCTGTGATACTTCCAACGGACCTATATATCTTGTATCTTGAGAGTGATTTTCAAACATTACACACGGCGGATGATGTGCCTGTGCTCTCAATGTAGTTGTTTTGTCTTGCGTCACATCTATACGTTCTCCGCCTTGATCGTTTAAACATATTGTGCCTGTTTCTCCAATGCCCGTTTCAGCAGTTCCGGCAGTTCCTTGCCACGAGCAGAGGCTCTTCTTAAAATTCCCGAACACGCTCTCTGACTCAAATAATACTTTTCCGGCACATTTTCCTGCAAAATCTGCGACAAGAAAGATTCTTCTGCGTCTTTGAGGGACTCCGAAGTATTGCGCATCGAGTATTCGATAGGCAACGGAATAATCATTTCCCACAATTTCTCCTGCGGTTGTCCATTTCTTCTCAGGCATAGGAATATGTACGGTTTCATCTTTGATTTTGCAGATTTCTTCAAGGACTGTCCTAAAATCCTGTCCTTTTGAGCTTGACATTGCTCCCGGCACATTCTCCCACACAATCCATCTCGGATATTCTCCATTTGTATTCTCCCTCATTTCCTTTATAACCCGAATCGCCTCAAAAAACATTGATGATTTTTCACCGTTTAACCCTTCACGTTTTCCCGCCAAAGACAAGTTTTGACAAGGGCTCCCGAATGTAATTATATCAACAGGCTCAATCTTTCCGCCGTTCATTTTTGAAATATCCCCGTAGTGTTTCATCTGCGGTATACGTTTTGTAGTAACCCGAATAGGAAACGGTTCGATTTCGCTCGCCCATATAGGCGTAATTCCAGCCATCATTCCGGCAAGAGGAAAACCTCCGCTGCCGTCAAATAACGAGCCAAGTGTTAAATTACTCATTAGTCAATACCTCACTGTACGGAATTTTTTCACCGTTACGCAATAAAAAAACGTCATCTGAATTTTCTTTAAAATCCACATAACGTCTTACAATTACATCTACAAACTTCTCATCAATCTCAATCGCATAACATATACGGTCAGTCTGTTCGCACGCAATCAATGTACTTCCGCTGCCGCCGAACGGTTCAAGAATAACTGAATTGACCACACTTGAATTTTGTATCGGATATGCCACAAGCGGTATTGGTTTTGTTGTCGGATGAAGTTCCGATTTCTTCGGCTTGTCAAAATTCCATACCGTTCTTTGTTTTCTGTCAGAATACCACTTATGTCCGGCTGTAGGTTTCCATCCGACAAGTATAGGCTCATGACAATACTGATAATCACATCTGCCGAGCACGGGTGTATTTTTCACCCATATACACGTTTGATGACAGAAAAATCCGGCATCACGAAATGCCGTTCTGAAATTTATACTTTCCTTATCAGCATGAAAAACATAAATACTTGCACCATCCGCACAAACATCATACATACACTTAAAAGCTGAAAACAGAAATTCATAAAACTTTCCGTCCTCCATGCTGTCATTTTGAATAGTACCTGCTGTGCCCTCGTATGCAACATTATACGGCGGGTCTGTTACAACAAGATTTGCTTTTTTGCCATTCATCAAGTTTTCATATGTTTCCGATTTGGTACTGTCACCGCATATTAATCTGTGTTTTCCCAAAAGCCATATATCACCTTGTTCAGATACCGGATTTTCCGGAGGTGTCAAATCTGCATCATCTTCTTTAACTTCACCCTCTTGCGATTTGGCGAGAAGTTCATTAAGTGCTTCTTCCGTAAATGCAGACATCTCAAGTTCAATGTCACCGCTGTCCTTTATATCTTGTAAAATATCAGCAGACATTTTCATATCAAGTTCTGAAAACTCCTGTATTTTATTATCTGCCATAAGGTCGGCATATTCCGAAGCTTCACTTTCATAATCCTGAAAATCAACGGGAACTTGCTTTGCTCCGATTTCTTTTGCGGCAAGAAGTCTTCCGTGACCTTTTACCACAAATCCGGAACGGTTTGACACTACAATCGGATGTCGCCAGCCTTGACGTTTTATGATTTTAGCCAATGCTGTTATCTGTTCTTTAGGGTGCTTGTTCGGATTTCTCGGATTGCCCACCAAGCTGTCCGTATCGACAATTTTATCGTGAGCACAATACACGGCAACTCCGTCTGCTGTTGCTTTCGGTTCTATATGTTCAATCATACTTTTCTTCCGTTATGTAGATTCCAATATTGTTTTCTGCATTTGTCCGAGCAAAAAACTTTTCTTTTTTTGCCTGCTGTATGCTTAAGCCGTTTTCCGCAGTTCCGACAGATAAGTCCAAGCTGTACAGATACATCGTTGTTCATTGCCACCACTGGTCCTACGCCTACAAGTCCGTTTCGTTTACAATATGATTTCACTGTACTCAGCGGCAGAACAAGTGTACTTGCAATATGCTTATATCCGTTACCGTCAAGCCGCATTCTGCGAATTTTAATTTTCTGTTCTTCGGTCATAAACTGTTCTCCTCTATCAGTAAAATTCAATAAACAACAGCCGAATAATTGAAATCTTCATAATGTTGTGATATAATATTTATGAGTCATCTATTAAGCTCCTCTATGACTCACCAGACCAAGTGTGGTTCAGAGCAAACGAAAAGAATCGCGTTTTAGGAGGAGGAATGCTTATGAAGATTTTACTGTTTTTATATTATTTTATTGTCAGTGTTCAATTTACTTTTGTAATACCAAATAGCTTCATTGAATTTTCGTTTGCAGCCCTGATAATAATCGGTTCACATTTTTGTGAACCTTTTTTATATTAAAAAGCAATAAAAAATACACACTTGAGGACGATTTCAAGTATGCACTAATGCAAGTGTCTATTGAGTTATGCGATAATTTTAATGTGACCGTTTTTAGTCCCCCTTGCTTAATTTTGCGAAAATTTGCGTAAATGGGGGCAGCGGTCTACGCTCACCCATTTTTTTAAGATTATATAGCCCCTTGGGGAGAGTGTACCCATAAAATGCCCGATTATTTGTTTATTCGGGATTGTAAACCTTTAACCGATTATATATTTTTAAATGTAACTGTATGTAGGTTTACTGTCAAACCGTCCTGTTTTTTTATCATGACAATTCTTACAAAGGCTCTGCCAGTTGCTTTTATCCCAAAACAATTTATTGTCACCTCTGTGCGGTTTGATATGGTCAACCACCGTAGCTTGAACGTATTTCCCGTTCCTCTTACAAATCTCGCACAGAGGATGTTCTCTAAGATATGCCTTGCATGACGTTCTCCATTTACTTCCGTAACCACGCTTTGAGGCTGAGCGAGTAACTTCTGGATGACATGATATATGTTCCTCACAATATCTTCCGTCAGTTAAATTTGCACAGCCCGGATGTCTGCATGGTTTCTTTGGTCTGTATGGCATATTCTTTCCTCCAACGAAAAAAGGATGCTCCGCATAGGAAACATCCTTCTTTGTATAACTTTTCACTTTCAAGTCTTAAATATTTATTTCTAATCTTTCCTGCAATACCGTATTATCGGAACAATATCAAGTGTATCGGAATAATACAACCCCAATTATCGGAACAATACACAAAACCGACTGTTACATATCAGCTCTCTATTTAGTCTTCTCTCGCGATTATAGCATAACACACTTTTTTACGATGTTCAAGAGTGAACTGAAGTGAACTTGCGTGAACTATAGTGTCCAATTTTATTTTTATATAATTTTATCAAGTTCAGCCAAGGCTTTAGAGTGCATTTTGTGGATATACCGTATTGTAAAATTAAGTTCCAACGCAATATATCTCCACGTCTTACGGTCGGCATATCTAAGCCACAAAATACGTTTATATCTTTCATCTGCGATTTTATCAAGCTGTTCCCATACCTCTGCTTTAAAATCGACAAGTTCATCAATATCTCTGTCAATCTCACGGTCAATATCGATTATCTTTGTCATTATATTTTCAAGCGGATTTTTATTCCGTGTATGCTGAACTGTTTCTCCGCTGTAATTCGGAGTGGTATTCATTGCAACATCACGAAGTGTCATAAGACGCTGTTGTTTTCTGTTTATCGCATTATCCATTGTTATAAGCTGACTTAAATATTCCTTTGCCATCATTTGTATATTTCCTCCATCCTTGCTTTTACAGCCTCCATCAAAGAAGCCTGTCCCATATCTTTATCATTTAAAGCCGTCATCACATCTTCATCAACCGTACCTTTGGTCACAATATGATGAACAACTACCGTGTTGTTCTGTCCCTGCCTATAAAGTCTTGCATTCGCCTGCTGATACAGCTCCAAACTCCATGTCAGTCCGAACCATATAATCGTACTTCCGCCTTTCTGCAAATTCAGTCCGTGTCCGCAGCTTGCCGGATGTGCCAACGCAATTTGTATTTTACCGTTATTCCAATCGCATATATCCCGTTCTGTTCTTATCTCACAGATATTAAATTTTTCTGCTATTCTGTCCTTATCGTGCTTATAGCCGTAATACACCAGTACGCTCTTTCCGTTTGACGCCTCAATTAAATCCTCCAAAGCTTCAAGTTTACGATTATGTATCTTCTTCACGTTTTGGTTTTCATCATAAACCGCACCGTTTGCAAGCTGCAGCAGTTTATTGCTGAGACTCGCCGCATTCACTGCATCAATATCACCGTCGGCAAACGGCAGAAACATTTCCTTTTCAAGTTTCCGATAAAGTTTCATCTCTTTATCGTTCATCTCAACTTCGTAAACATTGTCTATTCTTTCAGGCATTTCGATATAATCCGCAGCTTTCATCGAAATACATATATCCGATATTTTCTCATATATCCTTTTTTCTGCATTAACCAACGGCTTGTATGAATACACAATCGCACCGTTTCGTTTATCCGGTTTGAAATATTCATCACGAAAACCCGTTATATATCTTCCGAGCCTTTCTCCCATATCCAGCAGATTTATCTCAGCCCACAAATCAATCAAACCGTTAGGTGCAGGTGTTCCGGTCAGACCTACAATTCTGTCAAACTTAGGTCTGACCTTACGAAGTGCTTTAAACCGTTTGCTTTGATGGGATTTAAACGAACTGAGTTCGTCTATCACAACCATATCAAAATCAATATGACCGCTATTTACAAGCCACTCTACATTTTCACGGTTTATGATATAAATGTCTGCATCCGCTTTTAAGGCTTTTTCCCTTTCGTCCGCACTGCCGATTGCTATTGAACATCTCAGGTATTTTAGCTGTTCCCATTTGTCACACTCCTGTTTCCATACCGACAGTCCAACTCTGAGCGGAGCTATTATAAGGACTTTTGAAATCTCAAAATAATCATACATAAGGTCACTTACAGCTGTGAGTGTTGTTATCGTCTTTCCAAGACCGCATTCAAGCATAAGCGCCGAAATCGGATTGTTTATTATAAAATCAACACCGTACTTTTGATACTCATGCAAATTATCTCTGTTCAATTTCATCAAGCACACCTCCGATTTGTTCCGTACCGTCAATGCAATACACCAAAAAGCCTAATGATTCTAATTGCCTTTTTCGCTTTATCTGTATGCTCCTCATTTTCCGTCCGGGTGCTTTCATCTCTGCAAATGCAATTTTTCCGAAAGGCAGCAAAATCAATCTGTCGGGCATACCGTTAAAGTTCGGCGATACAAATTTCAGTGCAAGACCTCCGTGTATTTTCACTGCATTCACAAGCATTTTTTCTATCTCCTTCTCACGCATTTTACCTCCCATACAAGTTCCGAAGTTCCTTCCGTTCCCTATATCCTACGCGCGTATATATATGTGCGTAATTTTTAATATAATAATATATAATCTATATAACTTTTTAGGTAACATCGGAACATTACCTTTAATTTATATAGGTTTTATGCCGTTTTTAAGTGTTCCGAACAAAGCTTTTTTACGGAACTTTTCGGATACATCGGAACACAAAATAGGTGCAGAAGTCTATACCTCTGTCCTTTCGTAACCTGCTGCCGCTCCGTAAATTCCGAAACGGCTCTTTTTGCTCATCTTCTGCCAGCCCTCTATTTTTGCCATAATTGCAGATATGGCATTTGCGTCAATCCGTTTCAAATCCGCTTTCGCCTTACCGAAACATTCACACCATATTTCCATATTGCATACCTTCTGGCGCTTTATTTCTCCTTTAATATTCACCTCTCCGAATTCACTTCCGTTAAGGAAATTCCTACGTTCATACAAGGACATTTCATTCCAATTTACAGGCAGCAATGTTTCAAGGTATTCACGCACCATACCCTCACGTTCGTCTGTTTCCATAGCCTCACGCTGAAGTTTCTTAGCAAGTTTCTCCGTCTGCTCATCAAGAATAAGCGGTTCGCCCCGCTTGTAATACACAAGCACCTCCGCCCAAATTTGATCTATATCACTCTGTGATAACTGCCACGGCTTTTTCTTGGAATTACCGGACACCTTAACAGGGAAAAAACGGCGGTTTCCCGTAGTATCACGCAGATACCCATGTTCGGCATTTGTAGTTCCGATAAAAATACACTGCCTTAAATGCGGTGTTGCACGTCTTCCGAACGAGGCACGAAACACATCGTTCTGCCTTGATATAAAGCCTCTAAGTGTTTCAATTTCCGTTTTCTTAAGCCCTGCAAGCTCGCCTATTTCAAGTATCCAAAATCCCTGCAGTTTTTCAGCCGCCGTTTTATCCTTTGTATCCGACAGCAATAGAGAATCATTAAACCACTCACCGCACAGCTTGGATATAATCGTCGACTTTCCTATCCCCTGCGGTCCTGACAATACAAGCATCGTATCAAACTTTATTCCCGGCATCATTACTCTTGCTACCGCTCCGCATAGTGTTTTACGGGTAACTGCACGGGTGTACGGATTGTCCTCTGCACCAAGGTAATCCGTTAAAAGCGTATCTGCACGTTCCTGCTTATCCCACTTCGGCAGACCGTCAAGATACTGCCGTATCGGATGGAACGAACGGTCATCAACAACTTTTGCAAGTGCCACATCATAATTCACTCTTGTGAATTTACCGTAGCTGTATGTAAGATATGTAAGCAGCTGTGCGTCGTCAGCGTCCCTCCAATACTTAGACGGGTGCTGCCACGGTACATCACCGTTAATTTCTATACAGTCCGACAGTTCGTTAAATACTATTCCTTTTAGTTTCGGATCGTTCTGAAGTATTATCGTGAGGTTTTGTATGCTGTTCTCTACGTCACCGTGCTTATTTACAGACAAATACTTATGCCACGATGTATCGTCATTGTCATTAATCACAGAAAACTCCTCATACACTGCCTTTTCTTTATCCGTCAGTGTCTGTTCTTTAACTCTGCTGTCCTGCATTGCAAAGTCTGTCATTGCTTTAAATGAGGCTGATTTCTCACTGTCGGTTTCATCTTTGTCAAGATATGAAAACTTATGTATCCGCACCAAATCAAAGCTGTTGCACAGCTTACCGCAGGCAGGGTCTGTTGCGTGATGAGAGTATGCAAACTTGTCATTATACACTATCACTCCGGCTACGGAATCGGCGGGGATATAATCATAACGACCGCTCAGACTGCTTGGTTCGTATACATCTGAAAGGAATGTGCTTATAGCGTCCTGTATCGTATATGCACGGCAAAATGCACCTACTATTCCCTGCTTTGTCAGAGGGTCTGCCTGTTTCTTCAATGCGTGAGATACAATTTTTTTCTGCCTTGACGAAACAGGATATTCAGAAGTATCATGCCAGTCTTTATAACGTGCAAGCACTGCGTCCGCATCTATTTCTTCACCGTCACGGTGCTGAAATACAAACTCACCGTCAGAAGAAGTTGACGGCCAATACATAAGTCTATGCGGCTGATACGTTGTATCGTCAAACTGTTCTATGCCTATATCTGCCGCTATTCTGCGTGCAACCGCCGTATATTCATCCGCCGTAACAGGACGTGACAGAGGGATAATAAGCCTGAATCTCGGGGTTTGTGCAGTATGCTTGTGTGTGGAATATATCAGGCATTTGAAATTAAAGAACAGTTCAATCTGTTCCCAAAAGTCCTCGTCTGCGTAATCCGCATCAAGAGTGAGCAGACATCGGTTAATCACAGTATCTTTTCTTCTTAGACCGCTGCGAAGTTCACCTCCGACAAATCCGCCCACATCTTTGATATTATCCTGCTGACCTTTGGGAAGTTTACGATATTCCTGCACCGTTTCAGCCGTTCGTATTGTCTGAGAACACTTCTGAACAAATTTCTCCCACGAAAATTCTTTAATCTTCCACGCTCTTGATGTACGGCTGTTCCCGACAGATATTTTCATTGTCCCCTCCCGTTATACATGTCTATCAATCCCGTTTTTCCCTTTCGTTTTAATTGTTTCTCAACTTTTTTGCGTTCTGCCGCAGCTTTCGTCTTTGACTTATAAAACGAACATCTTCTTCCTCCGAAATCATTATTCGTTAAGCAAATACAATAACCGTCTGCATTAGCAAAGCAGTCTTTTTTATCCAAACATCTTATTTTCATAATCGTACCCCTTTAAATTTATTTTCTTTTGCATTTTTGTTATTCCTTTTTATAATACTCACATTCAAAACCGTCAGCATTAAGCGGAAGTCCGTCCGCCCATTCGGGTTTTATACACATCAGCCTGCACAGTTCGTCAACCGAACCGTAACCGTTCGGAACTTCACATATAATTTCATCATGAACGTGAAAAACAGTATCATATCCCGCATTTGCCGCATTTATCAGTGCATTTGCAAGCAAATCTCTTGCAGTCCCTTGTACGATATTCTCTGTCAGCTTACCGCCGAAAGTTTCAAGTCTGTCCCACTTCTTTGCGGAGTTTATCCCCATATATGTAATGCTGTCACCGCCGAACCTATTTGTGCCGATTCGAGGTTTTATATATGACAGCCGTCTTCCGCTCGGCAGACGTATGAATAATATCCCCCGTTCATACGCAAACACAAGTTTTCCTAACGGAACAGTTGTTTTTTCTTTTATGGCTTTCATTGCCGCATTGCCGACTTCGTACCAAAAACGTACAATATGCGGATTGGCATTTCTCCAATCATTAATCAAGCCCTGAAGTTCATTCTCCTGCACTCCCATCTCAACAGCACCCATATTCTTTAATGCACCGACTGAGCCGCCGTAACCGCAGGCAAGTTCGGATATTTTACCCTTTTGACGCAGTTCACCGTTTACTCCGTTTTTCTCCACCGGCACTTTAAACATCTTGCTTGCGGACGCACAGTAAATATCACCGCCGTTTTTGAATGTATCTATTCGCCACTGCTCTCCTGCTATCCAAGCAAGCACACGAGCCTCAATAGCCGAGAAGTCTGCAACAATAAATCTGTGGTTTGGTTTCGGAATGAGGACGGTTCTTATAAGCTCCGATAGGACATTCGGCACATTACCGAACATCATGTCAAGCATCTCAAAATCTCCGTCCTTTACAATATCCCTTGCAAGTGTTAAGTCCGGCAGATGGTTCTGAGGCAGGTTTTGTGGCTGCAGAATGTTACCGGACCATCTTCCCGTTCTGTTTGCACCGCAGAAACGCATCATTCCGTGTACACGGTTATCACTGCACACACTGCGTATTACAGCTTCATATTTTTTGACTGACGTTTTCGCCATAAGCAGACGGAGTTTCAGCATTTTGCTGACATCTCCGTCTGTTTCATCTGCCAGACTTTTAACAGCCTTTTTTGACATGCTTTCAATTTCCACACCGTTTTCCTTAAGCCACTGTTTTAACTGCGTTACTGAATTAGGATTTTCAAGTCCCGTTATCATATATGCCTGTTCAACCGCCACAGCCGATTGTATTGAATTAAGCTTTACCGCCTGCTTAGCCAATTCACAGTCAACTAATACCCCTCTGTCATTTATTATTTGGTCGAGAACATATAGTCGATGTTCCTCATCACTTATAGGATACATTTTAAGTTTATCAGCAATCTGACGTTCAACGTCTACATCACGCATACAGTATTTTTTGAATGTTTCCCATTTATTTATATCGTGACACGGTCTGTTTCGGGTACGGTTTCCGTTTGATTTTGTCGGCTTACACGGTACACAGAAATACTTAATTAACTCCTTGCCCTCCGTCATCTTCTGCCTCTCTAATCCGAGTACACTTCCGACATCGGCAAGCGACAAAGGCAGTGCCAGTTCCGCAGCCTGCACAGCTGTGCAGTACCAAGACTGCGGATTAAGATATTCTCCCTCGGGAAGCTTAAGATACCTTGACAGACACACACGCTCAAATTGTGCGTTATATGCCGTTTTCACAACGGTATCTGATTTTATCACTTGTATTATTTCCTCCGGAAGTTCTTCACCGCCTGCAATGTCAATTATATGAACATCACCGTCATCAACAGCATATGCAAACAGTAGCATCTCAAAATTAGGAGAGTCCGCATACTTATATACTCCGCACCTTATAAGGTCTACGTCAGAAAAGGTTTCAATGTCACAGCTTAATTTTTTCATAGTTTTCACCATTTACCATTAAATTTTAGGTTGACTTTATCCTAAAATAAGAATATAATATTTATATAAAAGAAATGGAGGTATGCAATATGAATGTCAATACCAAAACAATGGTTTCTATTTCCGAAGCCAATCAAAACTTTTCTAAAGTAGCAAGACTTGTTGACCAGTACGGTTCTGCCGTAATTCTAAAAAACAACTCACCTCGCTATCTAATTTTAGAATTCAATCAAGCTGATGAACAATTATCAGCACAAACTGATGATGTATTAGCTATATCAGAAAAATTAATTACTCGTAATAAGGCCGTATATGAGGAACTTGCAAAATGAAAATCCTTACTATCTGATTGAACTTATTTTATCAGTTGCATCAGGAACTCAGTCTGATTCTGATATTCTTCAATGGCTTCAACAGCATATTATTTAAGAACATCTTACAAGGTGTTCTTTTTTGCATACATCTCCAATTCACCTTAATTTAAGAAATCATCTTCCTCGTCATATGCTTCAAAATCGTCTTCTGCTCTGGTACGTCCGCCAAGCGGTTCTCCGTCTGCAATCTTCTGTATATTGCCAAGTCCGCACGCAATTCCTTTATTTCCGTTTGTATTAAACGGATAAAGAGATATTGACACTCTTGCATAACATCCGCTGTAAACCTCATTTCTGTCTAAAATAGGCTGTACATTCTTATCCACAATCTGCGGTTTATCTTTTGAATTGCAGTTTATGAAATAGCAGTCTTTATATGCCTCATCATCAGGACGTTCAATATCACCGTCACGAAGAGGAAGTTTCAAATTTGCAGGTATTCTTCCTCCGAACTTCGCTTTGCCGTCTTGTTTTGCCTGTTCGACTGCGTTTTGAATATCCTTTACCGTCTTTGTATCAGACTTTGCTATAATCAAAGAAACACTGTACTTTTCATCACTGTCGTTAATAGATGCAGGCTCCCATATATGTTCATATGACAATCTGACTTTACCCGTTACTAAATGTGCCATATCAAAATTCCTTTCTAAACTCACCCAATGTATGTACTTCTTCTCTCTTATCCGTTTCCGGCACAAGTGTCAGTCTGCCTTTCGGTTTTATGATATAGTCACCGAGCAGTTCTTTAAAAATTTTTCTGCCCATAAGCTTTTCCATATCAGTTATACCTATAAGCGTGCTTTTATATATCTGCGACATGGTATAACCGTTATTTCGGCAAACCTCTGCAATCTTGTTTTCGTCCGCATACTGTCGTTTGGAACGTCCCTCGACTATTTTAAATCCGCTCCAGCTTTTCCCCTCATTTATAGCTTTCGCCTGTGCATAAGAATATACATCTTCTGCCCATTTTGACAGATCGTTCGCTATCGTCAGTATGTGCAATATTTCATCATCATTAAGTTCCGCAGGTTCTTTAAACTCATATTCTGCAGTTTCAAGCATAAGTTCTGCACGTTTTCTGCATACAGCTCTTAATTTGCAGAATCGGCAATGATTTCCCGCTTTAAATTCCCCCTCGCCTTTTGCGGCAAGTTCGGCTATCGGTTTCAGTGTATTCTCCGCCCATTCCAGAAGTTCATCAACAGAAATCTCCCATTCGGAAATATTATCAAGTCTTGGCTGAACAATAGCTGTTTTTACTGTCTTGATGTCATACAGATAACCGTAAAGATTAAGTGCCCCCAACGCATACAACATCATCTGCGGATTATGCTCTGCCGATACCGTCACGCCTTTGCCGTACTTAAAATCTATAACCTGCAGTACATCATCTGCAACTATAACAAGGTCACCCGTACCGAATCCGTCCTTAACATAATTTGAAAAGTCAAGTCTTTGTTCTACCATAACTATTGCGTCGGGACATATTTTTCTTATTGTTTCGATTTTATCTGTCGTATAATACGCATAGCTGTCTGTATATCTGTCGATTTCTTCTGCATTGAAGTTTCCGATATTCGGAGGTGCAAGGTCTTTTTCACCTAAATGCCACCTGATTTTATATTCCGCCATTTCGTGAGCCGCCGAACCTTCCTGTGCATATATGGTTGTTTTGTCCGGAATATCTGCTGTTGCAAGTGCCGACGGCGGACATTCAAGCCAACGATATGCTGATGACGCAGAAAGTACAGCGTGATTTAACGGTGGCATATCAAGATACCTCCATCTGCTGTAAATCTGCATAAAATGAATCAAGGTCTGACTCTGCAACAGCAGTAATATTCTTTACTCCGTATTTTTCAATAAGCTGTTTTATTTCCTCACGCTTGCCGTTTCGTGACAGTTTAACCGCAAGTTCACGCAGCATTTCATGTGTAACGCTCGGCTTATCAGCTTGTTTTTCCTTTGATATGCCGTCATTGCCTGCCACGGCATTTGCCATGGTTTCCAAGCTGTCAGCAAGCGAACGCATATCGCTTACAACGTCAAGCAAAAGTTTTGTTCTGCTCATCCTCTCCCCTCCTTGTTCACTTCACATATCGAAAGTTTCTCTACACTGTCACCCGGAACAAGTATGGTCATCTTACACGGTATGCCAAACAAAAGACGAAGAAATTTCTCTCTTATTGATATACTGCGGAAATTCACAATACTGTCCGCTCTCGGTTTCTTTGAAACACTGATTGTTAATGTATGTTTCATAGTTAAACGTCCTTTCAGAAAGGCTGATTTTTTAATACCCTTCACTATACGGACACAAAAACACTGAAATATAAGTTTTTTTATAAAAACTTTTTCAGCTTTTTATAAATTGTTTTTTGCTGCTGTGATACTGCCGACTGACTTATCCCCATATGTTTCGCATAATCACTTACAGACATTCCGTCAAAATATACAGCCTGTATAAGGGACTTCTGCTTATCCGAAAGATATTTTATCGCTTCTGTTAATCTTCCGAACTTACTGTCTGTTTCAAAAATCGCCGTAAGATTTTTGTCCTCCGACGCATAAACAATTCCTTCATATACACACGCATCAAGCGAATAGTGCCTGCGTCTTTCCTTCTTATCATTATTCCTCTCCAGTCTGTCCAGTTCCACAAGAATACTCGCCCATTCATTAGGAACATCAACTTCCACATCTCCGTCCGCAAACTCATATTTAATTTTCATAAAAAGTACCGCCTTTCCGCAAGAAAAACGGCACTCTAACAAGCCGAAAAAACTCGCATTTTTTTAATGCGCGCCATTCGGCTCTAAATTAAGTTTTCATATAAAATACTCCTTTTTATTGATAATAAAAAAAGGCTTGGTAAACATTTCAGAAAAAGAACTGTTTACCAAGCATTCTGTTTTTTAATTATTTTATAAGCTCCAAAAGCCATGGTGCTGACGGTTTGGCTATTGCCCGAGCATTGAGATATGCCATTTCAAGAGTCAGACAAGTATTCCCTAAATAGTATCCGTCCATAACTGTCAGTGTCATTGCCAAATCCGGCTTATTCATTTTAGTAAGATATATCGGAAGTAAATATTGCACTCTCCCCATATATCCCTGTGCAGAAATAAGTCCCGGTTCTATAACTGCTTTTCGCCTTGCAAGTTCCACTGCAGTTTCCAATAGCAACGGCAAATTTTTAGCCTTTCTTATTTTTGCGGGAATTCTATTTAGATTTTCTTCATCACCCAAAATATGCTCAACATTTACCCTTATTGACCATTCGGGATTAAAATTCAAACCTTGCTGTGCCATATGATACACCGGCCGTTCAGGCAACGGCTCTATATATTTAAGCCATGGTGACATTTCATCACAAAAGCCTTTAAAATACCATTCAAGCATAGAATCCTGCTTTTTATTTCTGAAAAAGCAGCCATATATGCCTTTATAGCTCGGGGTGTATAATCCTGTATGAAAGCAGGCACATTCATTCTCAATGTAAAAATATTTTAATGCTTTATTATCTTCTTGTTCTGAGTTGAATTCAATAGCCTGTTTACGAAAAATTGTATGTATATATCGTTCCAATATCGGTGTTTCTGCATTCTTTGTTTCAACTGCCGGTTTCTTGAACTGCCATGCTTCCGGCAATGCCATACATTTTAAATCATGAAGATGCCTGTACCAATCGGGTACATAAGCAAACTCAAATAAGTCACTTTGTATTGTTATCATTTTTTATCACCTTACATTTCAAAAGTTCTTCAAGATACCTCATCTGTATCTCTGCTTTAAAATCTTCGTCTACATATCTTATCAAATTTCCAAACCTATCTTTTTTAGTAACCATTGAAACTTTATTTATATATCTCTCATAGCGTTTCAACATTAATATCTGTGCATCACAATCCCCGTTGATAGCTTTTTCTGCAGTTCGATTCTTAAGGTCCACGAATATCACACTCCAATCTCCTTTCTTTATAATTTTTTATTAGCTTAAAAGCTTTGTTTTTCCAATTTGTAATAGTTTTCTCTGAAACGTTTAATATCTTTGCAATATCTCTTCTTGATAATAAATACCAATATTTTAATATCAACACTTCTTTTAATTTGTCATCAAGAAATAACATAGCTTCATACAACCATTCATTCTTAACATTGCAACAATGTCCGCTGTTATCAGAAATAACATATTCACTTGGATATATATCTTGTTCTCCTACTAAATCTGTATCAAACTCAACAAAATCAAAACTTCTTTTCTTTGCGCTCATTCTGCGACGTATATCAACTGATGCAGTATATATAACATTCATACTATACTTATCAATCATATCCCATTGTTCTATTTCACCATCATATGAGGAATTAAGCATAACTTTTCCACCCCTCTATATGTAATTTTGAAAATGAACTTTTTTGCTCCTCATTAATAATAAATCGCAAAAAGCAGTGAAAAAAGGAACCTAATTCACAAAAAAATCTTTTTTTGTCTAAATATCACAATATATATATATATATTGTTTATACAATTATTTCAATATTAATAAAAAACAAACTGGATTTATCATCAAATATTTTGATGAACCCAGCTTATTTATTTTATGGCAATAAATGATTATCTGAATATAACTATTTTATCATAAGCAAATGTTCTTGAAAATAGCTATCATAATATCCTGACAAGATTCTGATTCACTATTTATACACTCAATCCTCAACATTTAAACTAAGCTTTCATAAAATACAATGAATTTTATAATATACTTTTTTCTTTCTTCTTACGTGAAAAATTAATATAACACATCGTATATTTAACAAAAAGTATTATAACAGTTTACATTTATATATTTCTATCTATCTATAATTATTAGATATACATATAACAAATAATTTACATATAAAAGATACAACATTCTATATGCAAAAAAATATTGTTTTTAGGAGGTGAACTATAGAATTATATGTATTCAATCTATTATCTTATATAGATAATAAGATATTTTTTTAGGATTATAAAAATATTATATGCGAGAGGAGTAAATATGAAAATTATAGACAGTACAATTATTGTAGCTTTAATTTCAATGGCTGGAACAATCATTGGTTCTATGATAGGTGTTATGAAATCAAATGACAAAACACTATACAGAATTGAACAATTAGAAAAAAAAGTTGAAGCTCACAATAATCTTGTTGAACGAATGACAATTGTTGAACAAGAAGAAAAATCCAATGAACAACGAATCCAAAGATTGGAGTGTGAAAAATATGATTAATTGGAAAATAAGATTTAAAAATCCTGTGTTCTATATTCAGCTAATAGTTTCAATAATCTCATCTATTTTTGCCTATATGGGAATAACAGCCTCTGAAATAACGTCATGGTATAAACTATTTGAGATTATTCGTCAAGCTTTTTCAAACCCATATATAATTTTTATTATGGTTATAAGTATTTATAATTTTTTAATTGATCCTACAACAAAAGGTATAAGTGACAGCAAAAAAGCTATGACATATGATGAACCTAACATATAAAAAGGAGAATTGAGGATGAATGTTTTATTAATTGCAGGTCACGGAAATGGTGACAGCGGTGCTGTCGGCAATGGTTATGAAGAAGCTGAGTTGACTAGAGAATTTGCTGTATTGCTAAAAGAAAATTTAAAATCTTTTTGCAATGTAACATTGGCAGATACTAATCGTAATTGGTTTGAATTCTTAGGTTATAATAATTATGATTTTTCAAAATATAACTACGTTTTGGAAATTCATTTTAATTCAGGAGGTGGCTCTGGAAGTGAAATATTTGTTACCACAGCTGAAAGTGGAATAACTGTTGAAAACGAAATTCTAAAAAACTTATGTAATTGCGTTAAATATCACAACAGAGGTGTCAAAAGAAAAGATTTCCGTGTTATTTCAAAAATAAAATCTCAGGGAGTTTGTTCAGCATTGCTTGAGGTATGTTTCATAGATAACAGCAATGATATTGAAATATATCAAAAAAACAAAAATAAGCTTGCTACTGCAGTTGCAAAAGGAATTGCAACTGGATTCAATTTAAAATATATTTCGGATAAAAATAGCCCCCATAGTACAGATGTTTCTGAAAAAGCAAAAGATGCTATAGATTGGTGCTCTAAATACAATATATTGCCTCCAGATATTATATCAGACATGGATGATCAAAAAATATTATTATGCATTGGTCTATATAACACAGTTAAATTTTTAGCAGAACATATTTAATTTTATGTTCTGCAATTTAACAAAAAATATCTTAAATTATATATTATACAAAATTAAAGGGAGAATTTATTATGATAAATAAAAATGATCTTATTTCTATTATAGTAAAACCTACTAATGCCTGTAATCTACGTTGCAAACACTGTTATCACGCTGGAACAGGTTATGATAATGAACAAATGTCAGACAAAATGCTAGAGAAATTAATTTCTTCAAGCGTGCCGCATTTTTCAGGTATACACTATATCTGGCATGGTGGTGAACCTTTAAGTATGCCTCTGACATTTTATAAACGTGCTCTAGAATTAGAACAAAAATATAAACATAACCCTAACCAAAATATTAAAAATAGCATGCAGTCTAACGGAACTTATGTCACTGAAGATGTTGCAAAATTTATTGCAGATAATAACATTTTAATTGGATTTTCATTTGAAGGTCCATACAATGACTTTTTGCGAAGTCATACAAATATGACCTTAAAAGGATATGAAAATTTAAAAAAATATAACATTATCCCTGGTACTATAGCTGTTGTAGGTAAGCATAATATTAATAACTTAATTGATGTTTATGAATATTTCCGCAATAAGAATCAGCCTTTAAAACTTAATACAATATTTGCATCTGGATCTGCTAAAGAAAACGAGGATATTTTATTAACAGATCCAGAATATTATGCAGAAAAAATATGTGAATTATTTGATTTATGGCTATTTGATACTACTACCGGAATCAGTATAAGTCCCTTCTATAGTTATGCACAATCTGTTATATCTGGCAAACCAAAATACTGTACACACAGTAGTTGTCTAAAACATTGGTTAAGTGTACATTCAAACGGTGACATATATCCCTGCGGAAGATATTATCCTGAAGAGTATCGTCTTGGAAATATAATGGACTTTAATGATCTACATGATGTTTTTGAAACAAAAATTTATAAAAATATTATAAATAAAAGTGCCATACGCAAGCAGAAATGTAGAGAACAATGTAACGTATATCATCTTTGTAATGGCGGATGTTTAAATGAATCTATTCTTGCTGGCGGAATAGAAAATATTCCTGAATTTTCTTGTACAGCTTTTAGTATAATCATCAGTCATATCAAAACACGAATGCAGGAAGCAATATCCAGAGGAATAGAATTTGAAAATATATATAACAAATATATAAGAAATATTATAAAAAAAAGATTGGAGATGAATAAAAATGTCAAATAATTTTAACGAATATAATTGTTGGGACGAATGGGATGAAGTGGACTATGGTGATACATGGGACGAATACGATAACTATACGGAATGGGACGAAGATGACAGTCCTGATCATAGTGACTGTTATGGATACGGAGTATATTCTGAATGCAGGGTAGAAGACAGCTATGATGATTCTGATATTCCCCCTTATGTTCCAGGCAAGCAACGCCTTCTTGATATTGCCACAAGTCATTTTCAAGTTGATAATTATATATTTACATATGTTATTTTTGACAAGTCAACTAATGTTATGATTGCTGTTACTAATCAGGAAGAAGCTTTTGCTAAAGTAACCCCTGTCTCAGCTGTAGAAGAAATTAACGGTGAATATTACGTAGATTCTGCTGCAAGTGTAACTTTCACAGAAATGGAAAGAAGTATTGATCGCCTAAGAAAAAAATACTCTGCTGCGGCCGAAGAAGATATACAGTTTATCTCGGAAAACAAAGGTACAAGAGTTATATACAAAGGTGTTTATTCATTTACTTATGCTAATCAAGTTATATGTAATTCTATGGCATATGCACCTTTAGGAGCTACTGAATATCGTCATGACTATATCAAAGTTCAGGATTTAATTGAAGAAGAAACAGGCGCTGGATATACAGTTGACTATAACCCACAAACAAAAGAGACCTTTGCTCGTTCAAAACAAGGTGATTTATATTATGTTTCTGTTGCACAGGATGCTGTTTTCTGCGATGATGAACGATATGTATACTCATCATTTGATGTTCAAATCCAGAAACTTTGCACTGTATCAGAGTGGATTATGATTCACTATAATGTCGCTCAGGCAGATATTTCTGTTTATAGTGACAGAATAGTCTTTACCGAAGAAGGCGGTAAAACATACAAAATTCTAGTAAATGATTTGCCTGATTATATCGTTTATGATTATGATAATTATATTCCTGCAGATGCAACTATTGAAGCTGTTCTTGATTATAAAGATGTACAAAGTGTACCTAAAAACTACTATAGGGTAATTGCACAAATCAAAAGTCTGACAGGCTTAGACGCTACACAGGATGAAAATAATTTCATTATTCTCTGTGGAAAAAGTTTTTATATACCAAATGCTGTTCGCTTTAATGGTTGGATATATGCAGAACGAAAAGATGTTATTTCAGCACTTGAATCTAATTTTGTAGATATAGATAACTATTTCCGCAGTTGTGGATTTTACTATGGAACTGATGATAATGGACACTCATATTCAGCTTCACAGTATAAAGCAAAATCTATGTGGCTTCTAAGTAAACAACTTAATATAACTAACAGAATCCGCGTAAATGATACTTCAGGCGGTAATTATTTTAACCTTACAACTAGTACAAAAAATATTGAAGAAGCAGTCGAATCAGTTTTTGGAAAATCAGCCAGCTATCTCGGAGCAATAGCAATCGAAAGCAATACTGTAAAATCATATATCGAAGACAAGCTATATATCCGAAAAGAACGCCTGTCATCAAACAGCACAAATCTTTTTATAAACGGCAAACCCTATGCCATTTCAACACTGCAGACAAGCTTTAATTCTAGTACTTATTATGATAAGACTAAATTATTATCCGCAGTAAAAAATCTTACACCTACAATATCAATCACAAAAGTTGAAACTATACTTAACAACGGAGAAAATTATGCTTACATTGCAGGAAACCAAGCAAAAATTACATTTACTACGTCCTGCCTTGACCATGTTGCTATTGGAGTTCAGACAGATTCAGAAACAAAGTGGTTTCATAATACTGCGCCGTCAAGTTCTATGAGTATGACTGTAAATCTTTATAAGGAAGGAAAATGTACATTAAAAGTACGTGGCAGAACCACAATAGATCCGGCTGATGTAGGGCTGACGTCTATTCCTCATTCTAAGGACTGTGAGCAAACCCAAGTTATCACCGTTCTTCATTCAATACCTAATAATATGGTATATATTATACCATACGCACAGAAGCAAGGATGTACGGTGACTGATAACAATTCCAATGTTGTTGTAAAATATCAACACAGATTTTATTCTAATCCTGAAACTTGTACATACTATAAATCTCTATCCGGAGAGCAAGCATATAAAAGACAGGTATCGTATACTGCTTCCGGTCTTTATATGAACAAAGAAACATTCCGCATGGATATGGATTTGGACATTATTAATGATTCTCACAATGACCGTGACTGGTATCTTGAAAAACGTATATGGCGTCTATGGTCACAAGGGAAAGTAGCAAGTTTCAGCAGAGAACAAATAGATGCTAACGGGAAAAAATACTTTAATGTAACTATGAACGGTATAACACGCACTATATATAAAGAACCTGCTGACAATGCTTTTTATGCACCACTATACAAAAATACCACTCGTTCCACAATAAGATTAGTAAATAACCACCTTGTTATGCCTGAAAGTCTTATGTATCTCTTATTTTCTGATTTAAGCGATATTGAAACATATATATTAAATCACTACAAAATAACCAATCCGTCAGAAAATTTAAAAGGCCAATTAAATGCAATGACTTTGTATGATAAAAAACTTAATATTGATTGTATCACTCTTGACAAAAAAGGAGATGAAGTACAATTGATGGCAACTGAAGATAATACATCATACATAAACCATGCAACTGTCAATGATATCAATTCTGGAATGATTGAATATCGCAATCGCGAGCTTAAGAATGTATTCGATAGCCTCAGTAAAAAACGTCAGGAATTATTCCACTATAATCCTGTTACAAATACAGTTGATTTTGATGGATTTGAAGTAGATATACCATCATTAACTTTATATCCTATCAATAAAAGCACCCCGACATTAGACGATTATAAAGCAGCTCTATTTGCAACAGAAGCAGATATCAAAAAAGTCGATACATATAGAAGAATTGTAGTTTATGGTGCTGGAATGGGTGGTGTATGTGCTGCTTATAAAGCATACCAATATGCCTGTACAACAGGGTTTGAAAATTTTGAAATTATGCTTATAAATCCTGTACCTGTACCTGAATTGGGCGGTATCGGCACTGTAGGTGGTCAAAATTTCTGGGATGTCCGACACTATATTGAAGTGGGCCGATTCCCATATCGCGGTAGTGTGGCAAATGTAATGCCTTATGACGGAGGATTAATTCCCGAAAAGGACAGGTATAATACCAAGACTAAAGCGATTGACTTAGAAAATTTAATTTATGATAAAGAAAAAAATCTTGGTGTCAATATAAAGCACCAAATGGATATTTCCGACGTAGAACAAGATATAGATGGAATAATAAAATCTATAACTATATGCAAAATCTATCGCGATTTGCCTAGTGGTATCATAAAGTTTTCAGACGCTGAAAAAGATAAGGAAATTATAAGCGGAGATATATTTATTGACGCATCAGAAGATGGAAAATTATCTCGTATAACAACAAATGCAACCACTGCCGGACGTTTTGACTATCCAACCCACTGTCTTGACAATAGTGAATTAGGGCAGAACATTGACGCTGCGCATAAAGGTCGTCAGCCTGCAGCTACACTTATGTTCAAACTAAAAGGCATTAAACCAAGTATAGAGTTGAATACTGCTGATAATACATATGGCGTATATGAGTGGGATGATAATCCGAGTGACGATAATAAAGATGAACATGATCACCATGCTTGGCAATTCACAGGCGGAGATGATACTTTCTACAACAGCGGTAGATTTAGTGCAGAAAATCCTTCTGAAATGTATTTATTCAATGAAGAGTTCGGTGATAAGTATTTATTAAAATCACTTAATGCAGCCCAGGATGGTCCTGACTCAGATGAATGGTGGATAAATGGATTACTAATCTTTAATGTGGATGGTAGCGCTCACGAGCGCGATAAAAACACTGGTTTTTATCCTAACATTAGAGATGATTATGAAAATACGGATGAAGCTTGGATAAATTCAAGAAAATTCTTGGAAGACAATTCTGAAAGATTACTAATGGTTTATAGACAATTACCTGGTTTTGAAAATGCTGATTTTGTTTGGGAAAAAGATGCTAATGATCAAAGTCATATAACTGTAGGTGATATATTGTATATAAGAGAAACCGTACATACCTCACAAGACAGAGAGTCCATAGGTAATGAAACAGAAAACAACAATTATGCAGTCACACAACATCACTGCCATTATGCCGCTCATCCTGATGAAAAAGATAATCCTAATAATCGTCAATCTATAGGTTTCAATTTTTATGAATCCGATATCCATCCTTTCAAAAAAGATGATTATATAGATGAAAATGATTCTAAAAAATATATTTGCGGTCATTTAAGTTATCAAAAAATCCGCAAAGATATGAATGATCCTAATTATCCTTTAGACAAAAACTCTCCAACAGCTCCTGCATTTATACCATACTCAGCTCTTATTACTAAGTATGTAAAAAATCTGCTTATTCCTGGGTATGCCGTATCAGCCTCATCATTTGCTTGGTCAGAAATGAGAGTCTTGCCGAATCAATGTGTCTTAGGTGACGCAGCAGGAATTGCAGCTGTAACTTGCCTTTTATCTGGACGAACTCCATTTGAGTTAAATGATACTGACGAGAATGGCAAATATATTTACATTCAAGATATGCATAATATTTTTGACAAATATTACATTATTTACAAAGACGAGGATCTTTAATTGATTAAGAGCCACCATAAAAACATAAAAAAGCGGTTCAGAGGAACCGCTTTTTTATATATTATCATGAACCGTGATAAAGCGCTTTAAAATACCTAAAATTATATATGTTAGCTTCAGTATCAAAGTTAATTCCAAATGAATTTTCAATCTGAGAATCGGTATTATAATCGTATATCGGAAGCATGGGCTCACCATAGAGCTTTCGAATAGGATAATCAAGTCGAATTAAATTTGGAATATATGTTCCTCCCGACGGTTGACTAAAACGCTTTTCAACATAAGCATTAATACCCGGAAAAACATTGTATACGATACCCCAATCGCCCATAAACAAATAATGATTATTAAAAATACAAGTAAAATCTCCTCCTATGCTAATTACAATACCATTTTCTTTGGATACATTCAGCTTCAAAGCATCAGCAGTGATATTGTCCACATAATGTTCACGATATGTTTTATTAAAAATTGAATATATCGGAACATATAAAATACCATTAACTATTTGTGCAGGTGAAGTTAGAGTATGAAGCATATAAAAATCTTTTTTAAAACCAACTCGATTACTGTTTATTGTAAAACTGATTTCTTTATCTGTTATACCTTCTTCCATATATTTTAACATTGAAGTTATTAGTTCATTTTCACTGTCTTTTGTTAAAAAATCATTTGGTTTTATATAATTATTGTCATCAAAAGCCAATATATTTATATCCAATAAATATGCAAAATACGGTTTTGACCATTCTTGAATCTTGTATGCGTCATAAGAGGGAATGTCATAGTGAACATAATCCGGTATTGTTTCTTTGTATGATTCAAAAATTTGCTCTATATGATTATAGTGACCGTATTCACTTATATAGTAATCAAAAACCTCCGCATAGTCATACGAACATCCCAAAATTCTTGAAATGAAAAATGCTGCGTCGGTACGAGTGACACCTCTGTATGGATGTAATTTACTTCCGTTTTCATAACTATACTCGTCTATAAGATCTGCCTTAACAAGCAAATTTATGTACTTTTCTAACTTTGTATCTTTTATATCGCTGAATTTTTCAAGATAAGCAATATTTGTGTTTTCTTCATCATCAGTTTTTACATAGTGGTTATAAAAATTACTGTCAAAATCCATATGAGCTGCTTTGATGAGATCTATCATAAAGTCCTGATATGAAACTCTGTCATCAGAGATATCCAGCGACAGTGTTTTGTCAGGTTCACACCATACATAATTCAGAAAGAAATCCGAAATTTCATTATCCTTATTTGCTTCCGTATATATTTCACAGGTACGTTCAATCGGTATAGCCATTGAGCCGTCAATATTAAATGCCGGGACTTCTATTCCGTTTATTTTAACCTTAATATCCGTATACAGAACGTTTATGTCGGATTTTGTCGGTTCTGAAATAGGTGTTTTTTCTTTTTGCCAATCATAATCCGCATAGGCAATGCCGTCTTCAAATTTTACATCAAAACCGTAGTTCGACAAAGCTGATACTAATACTGCTGTTTCGCCGCCTATATTGTACGCAGGTATTTCATATCCACATATATCCGTTATTATATCTGTCGGATACACTGCGCCTATAACATCACCGACATTTTCTGCGGTGGCAGTAATACCGAATAACATAAATAAAGCGACTAATATAAATATTTTTCGTTTCATTATTATCTCCTTTTTTATCTTAAATATTGTCCTATGATTTATCCCATTATATCATATTGATTGTAAGTATAATATGTATAAAAATCATATGGCAATGTTGAAATAAGTTCTCCGTCTGACAGTGAATATACTTCTACTTCCTTATTCGCTTTATTTACTTTAGTGTAACAAACTTTATTATCACGTTTGATAAGATACACTTTTCTATCAGATTCTAAGAATACCTCACCGTCGGGATTGTATATATAGTATTTCGAACTTCCTTTTTCGTATTTGTACACTGGTGTATATCCGATAAAGCCCTCAGTATCCAGAAAATCAATAAATTCCTTTGGATATACAGATGTATATAACAGCATATTAAATCCATCGACCGTATAATTCCCCTTAGGAGATACGCACTCGCTGTCTATATTTTCTGCCAATAAATCCTCAATATAGTCATCAGCGGATTTATATTGCTGATTTTCATCCCAATTCAATGAATCAATATGTTCTCTTGTCTGTATATCATATACCTCAATACTATATTCATCGGTTTCACCGAAACAAATTTTATTTTTATATGGCATTACAAATAATTTTTTATCACTTTTATAAATTATTTCTCCGTTGGGATTGTAAATTATGTATTCATCGTTATATTTGACCGGTGTATATCCTTTCAGCGTATCGGTATAAAAATATGTGAAATCCTTACTATATGTTGGACTGTAATACGGAGGTGACTTAATCAAATTCTCACCCTGTACAAAATACTCACCCAACGGCGATTTCGCCTTATCCAAATCAACTCTTATTTGTTGGTTATTACAAGGATATTCATTCTTATCAAGGTAATCACCACCCAAGTATGAATCATTGTGAGATGAGGCAAGCATTTCACCATCATAACTGTAAAGTTTCATATTTGTTATAAAAGAAGCAGGTTCGGATCCAGCTGAACCGAATGTTGTTACCATATAATAATTATCTGCAAACTCAATACGATCAGTTGCTCTTTGACATGTATCTAACGTATCAACCATCAGTTTATAGTCCATATTTCCTGTTTCGGCATTGTATATACCGGTGCATTTATTATTCTTGCTGTAATTTTCACTTTTGTTGTTATGAATATAAAAATACCATTTCCCGCTTT